>ENA-UOWE01000046-UOWE01000046.1-activated-sludge-metagenome-genome-assembly--contig:-NODE-46-length-165163-cov-10.661270_pt1 | contig 165163 bp, 129 predicted proteins | sample MGYA00249841_ERZ761562 | MGnify/ENA primary metagenome ERZ761562 (study PRJEB28883, sample SAMN05720200) | activated sludge metagenome | isolation source: Anaerobic digester | place: Japan... | reverse complement strand
TCCCGACAGAGGTTCCCCTCAAAACCCGTACCAGAACGCTCACTGAGAATTGCTGGACACGGAACGCCACGATTGATAGCTCTCGGGGCTGGTGATATCGTGAAAGAAGCCGGTGGGCCGGCGGTAAAGCATTTTGGGAGGAAGTATGAGAGCTACGTTCGCGTTGACGGTTCTTCTGGCGATGGTATGCGCATCCCCTGTCATGGCTCAGCCGCCGCAGGTTCAGGATAAGGGCCGGCCGGAAATCGGCGCGGCGCCTGGGCAACGCCATTCGCCCCCCGGAATGCACCAGCGCCCGCAGGATCTCGTCTTTTTCGGGCTGAGCCGGAAGGGAGAGGAGTTCAAGCCGTTCCTGCTGAGCGTGCCGCCGGTTCCCCCGGCCGGGCCGCGGGCCATGGAGGAGAAGGACAAGCCCGGACAGCAGCGCAGGAGCCACGATGGCTCGCCGGACATGGGGCCGCAGAAAGGTCCGGGACAGCCGCCCGCGCCTCACGGCTTCCTGGGGATCGATGGCGAGGGCCACGTGGTGAGCAACGTCGAAGTAACCTTCGAGAAGAATGAGGATGACCCTCAGGGGCAATCGATCGTGAAGAGCATCAGGGCGACCGTTCTGGATGCCGCGCCTCTGGCCGTCGATCCGACCGAAATGCAGAGAAAGCCCGAGGAAGAGCGTCAGGAAATCATGCGCGGCTTTGAAGAAAAGCTCCGCGATGCCAAGGAAATCGGCGCTCTCCAGCTCACGTTCACCCTGCGCCGCGATTTGAAGGCCCCCAACATGATGGACATCGGGATCCTCACCGGCGAAGGCGAAGCCACCATCAACGGCGACGTATCCAAACTCCTCTTCATCGCCCCTCCGCCCGCCCCCAAGCCTGGCCGCCGCGTAGGCCAGCACCCCGACGCCCCGGAGCCGGCAGGAGACGAACCCCCGGCTCCTCCCGGAGAGGCCGCCCAAAACTGAGGCCCAGCCTCCGGTTCTTCATCACGACGAAATCGATCTCTCGCTTCGAGACGTCCCGCAAAAAAGGGACGTTCCCAAGGGCCGCAAATTCAGCGTCTGGCAATCAGAACCATGATGCCTGGTTTCTTTTCCGAAATATGTGCCTAAAATTAATACTCTTTTGTTTTTTTGCGGCGGTTCTCGAAATCGCTTATCCGCTCTATGCAGCGAGCCTGAATTTCCTCTCGTTTGGCAGGGGTGAGACGTTTAGCCACAATGTCTCGCGTCTTTGCATCGTCTGCATTCTGGCGAGCTGCAAGATTCACCCAGAAAAATCCGTCTTCCGAGTCTTCTTCATAACCATATTTTCTCTCCCCGGGTTCGTAGTATTCTGAAAACAATTGTTCGATTGCTTTTTTCCAGAGGATTCACGAAGCTCATTTTCAACGTTGCTCTTTCCGGTTCGCTCGCGGAAAGGCCTGCTCGTGATGGCATCCAGCGCCCGGTCCATGCGTCTGGCGTTGAATTCGTCGCCAAAGGGCATGGGCCCGTATTCCCGAACGTCTCCGAACGTCGGCGGGCGATCATCGTAAAGAACGGGTTTGACGGCGGTGATGACGTTCTTTCCGTCCAGTTCGAGGATCATCGCCGCCCAGAATGAGCCGTGACAGCAGTTCGTGAAGAGTTTCAGACAGCCGTAGCAGATGGAGCCGTTCTCATGGAGTTCCCAGCCGTTCGCCGCGGCCTCTTTCAGCTTGACGGCCCTGCCAACGTATGCATTCAGCCGCTCCTCGATCATGACCGGGGTTTCGGAAAGAGCGTCGAAGGTTTCCATGTGCTTCTCGAGCCAATCCCGCTCTTCGACCACCTTCCCGCCCTCGAGCCTGGGAACGTCGAGAAATCGTCCGATCTCTTCAGCGATCTGTTCTTCGTCATCGTCGGTGACGGCGCATTGAATCGGTCTGCCATGAGCGGGCCCGGAGGTGGCATTGGCGTCGAGGCAGATCGAGGTGATGCGGAATTCAGCGTCGGTTTCGATCCTCGCGTAAATGACGACCGGCATTCCCGGCCCGCCCCCGAAGTTCAATACGCCCATGTCCAGCATCTCATCCCGGTCCGGCGCCTTCCGTCGAACGATGTGACCGGTGATCTCGAAGCCGCCTTTGATCGCCACGAACCGCCATTCAGGCCCCATGCGGCATGGATCGACCATTTTCCCGTAGAGGTCGTCGATGTCAAAGCGTTCCATCGTGTGCTCCTTCAAAACAGTTTCCCCCCATCAGGCTTCCGAATTGAAGCCCTTCAGCAAAAGTCGCCACCGCGATGCCTGCCTTTATAATGGTGCTTCATCGCTCTAAAGCCTCTTTCTTTCCTGCGGGATGACAACATCAGACGAGTGATACGGCGCATTTTGTGAAGGTATGTAGCCAAGTTGATACTATATAAAATAAACTATTTCTTATACAGCCGAATTGTAGCACTAACCGATTCACAGCGCAAGGCATACAATGTGAAACAGGATGATTCGCACTCGCCAAAGGGGCTTTACAGCTAAAGGCTGATGCGGTATGATGTTCTCAGAAGTATATATCGATTGCATTTCACTGAGTTCATCTATTCCACAGGCGACGGCCCGATGAAAGAACTGAAGGGATTCAAATCCGATGTCAGGGTCTGCAATGGTCTTGCAGACTGGAGCCAGGAGGCCAAGGCGGCCCTCCACAAAGCGATCTCAAACGACGGCGATTTCACGACCGGTTGGTATTCCGGCGGCCCAAAGGGCGGTTTTGCCAGAATTTCGCGGTCTGGGAAACAATATACGATCGAAGTCCGATTATCCGTAGACGACAACAGCGTGGGCAAATCCTCATTCGTGTCTGCCAGTAGACTCTCCGGCACGGTGCTGAAAAACATCCATGAGGTGATCGATATGCTCCACACGCATCTCTTGAGGCGCAGGAAAGGCGTTCCCGAACCCTCCCGCTGTGAGGAACCCGGGCATCTGCATGAGGCTCGTAACAATTTGAGCCTTCTTGAGTCGGCCGTGAAAAATGCCCGGGAGACTCGGAGTCGGCTTGGGCATATCCGCCAGCGTGTTGATGCACTTGTAAGAACCGTAGAGCAAATATGTCACAAGTTCCAGGAGTATACGAAATTTACGAATATACTACAGTATTCATTCGAGACAAGGCTTGCCAAGACGTTTGCACTCCGGTTTCAGCATGTCGATGGGCAGGAAACGATGCGTCTGCTCGTCTATCTCTCTGATTCGACGCTCCCCTCCTATCACCTCTGCACGGATCAGGAAGTCGTCATCGTCGGCCAGAAGAGGATTTCACCGCTTCCAGACCAGTATCTGGTCCCGGCTCTCCATGCGTTGAAAGGCGTGATGACGCACGTCGCCGACGGCGTCGAGCACATTGCCTCAGCCGTGGAATTCGCCCGTTCCCGGCTGGCTTCGATATAGCTCCGGAGGCACAGAGGAAAAACCAGCCATGCCGATCCTGTATGAGCGAAAATCTCCGCCGGGCTATTACATCAAAACAAGTCGCAGCGACAACAAGATCACGTACCAGATACGGGCCGAGGGGGAAGCCATTCTGCGCTCATTCGGCCTCCTCGTGAGCGAGAAAAAGCTGTCGCATGAGACGCTCTACCTGATGCGGATGCTGGATATGATCTATACGAACGCTTCCGGCACCACGCCATCCCCAGGTGGGGCGATCTTCGAACCCTCAGAAGACTGGATGCCGGTTTCTGAAGCCAGGCTTATCGAAAAACTTCGTTCCTATCTCAAAAACAGAACTTCTCCGGTCAAGGGGCAGTCCAGTCAGTCTGCATCGAAGCCGGGTGTTATACCGACAGGCACGTTGACCAGGCCTGACACAAATCTCAAGCCGGAACTCAAGCTGATCAACATGTCAGGCCGAACGGTTCATCTTCCGGGCGCCAAAGTCATCACTCCCCAGAAACAGGGCAAGGAGCGATCAGTCGGTAATGCCGCACGCCCGGCTCCAGTCAGCAAAACGCCACCCAGGCCGACTGTCACGGGCCCTTTGCATAGACCGAAATCGCAGAAGCAACCGCAGTCGAAGCAGCAGGCCGGGACGGCGAAAGAGTTGGCCGGCCGACTCGCGACGAGCATCATCGAATTGTGTGAAATCTATCAACTCAACCTCAACGCCTTATGGAGCGCGGGGAATCCCAATACGTCCGGGAAATGGCCTGCCTCTCTTTCACATGCAACCCTCGGTTCGTTCAAGACGCTCGTCCTTCACGGCGGCGCCCAGGGGGAACCGGCATATCATCTTCTGTTCGGCTGCTCGATCCCCACGAGCAACGGCACTGCCGTCGAGTTACCCGCCGAAAAAATGACGGCGGCGCTCCGCTGCCTCAACGAAATTGCCGCCCGGCTTCTGGCTCACCACAAAGCCATGGAAGAGGCCGGCCATGTCGCTCTCGTTCATCTGAATGAAATATCTGCGACCATTCCTTCACTGCGCCGGCCCGGTTAAGGATGCTGAACGGTCTGAGAAGCTCGAATCGCCACCGGCGGCTGATCTGCCCCTCGGGCAGCGCTTCTTTATCGAGGGAATGCTGGATAATCGTGGCTGATTCGTCATCCTGATCGGGACAATCCTAACGGCTGACGTCTTCCTCTCCGGGGCGGGAACTTCCGGCCTCGATCACCCGTGAGAATATTTCTGTGTCGGTCTTTCCTGCTTCCGAGTCCTGAAAACGCTGCTGGGAGCGGGTTCGGCCGGAGATATATGCGTTCAGTGTCAAACGAAAGTTCTGTCGAGGTATATATAATTTCTTGAAATACTCAATGAGATGTTATATAACAAAGCGCATGAACTCGGTCGGTGGCAGAAAACAATTGCCGATGGGAATTCAGGAGGAATGATGAAAAAGCGAAAGATCGGATTTGCCGGTTGTCTCATCGGAGGCCTTCTGCTGCTTGCCGGGTGCGGTGGCGGCGGAGGCGGAGGAGGGGGCGGAAACCCTGTCGCACCTGTGACGCCTCAGGACCCCCTCACGACGCTTTCTCAGAGTCTGACCGCTGAGGACTATATACAGGCATCTAGTATTCCCCATGAGATCATCACGATCGGCATCGTTGCCGGGCTTCTTGCGCAAAACGCCCCCTCGACGAACAGCATTCGCGCGACGTGCCGAGCGAGACAGGCGCCCATGCGGTACATCCGGGCAAATACGACGGTCACCCGTGGAAGTGATGGCTGGTATCGGCTGGAAGCCACGAATTATCCTGGAGACAGTGATTACAGCGCCATCGAGGGCGATGGGTTCAACTCGATTCGCGTCCGATATGTCGACGGCTCGGGGCAGACGCAGGATGGCCCAACCTCTGACACGAAAAAGTGTGAGCTCGAAGCGACGGGGGAAACCGATTACGGGTTGATCAAATATGCAAATTACACCGTCAAGTATGAGCTGGCTCTTCCGGCGGGGCAAACCGACTGGCTGGGAGCTTCCCAGCTGATCATTACTGCTTCTGAAAAGGGAACATATACGATTGTTGAGCGATCCTTCGCATATGCGAGAAACGGCTCGGTGACGATCCGGGCTGCCGATGGTGAACTGGTATCCGGAGAAATCACCGATACCCTGACGTCTTCGGGAACTGTGTACAAAGCCCGGCATCGGGTTTCGAACGGAACCCTGACCTCGATCTACGAGGCTGACGGGAAGACGACGACCATCACGAATCGATCGGGACTTCTTGCTGATAAAACGGTGACATTTCAGTGGAGCGCCGACGAGAGCCTTTTCAAAAACGATGGTTTTCTCACGCTCAATCTGAACGGTCTCCGAGTCTCATATCTGAAAGCGATGAACGACCGCCTCCATGAGGTATATCCGCCATTTCCGGTGGGTGGAAGTTATGCGGATACCACGTATGCACGGGTATTCCAGTATGCCTGCACGGCTGATTCTGAGTTGAAATCTCTTGTGGATTTCATCCTTGAGAATTCCCGGAGCGGCGCCATAAACAATCCCGTATCCTATGTTATAGACCTGGTGACGAACGGTGTTGAATATCAATATGACCAGCAGACCTACTTCGATCAAGAGTATGTCGCTCTTCCGGGGGTTGGCCTCTATTTTGGAAAGGGTGACTGTGAGGATCGGGCCATTTTGCTGGGCTCATTGCTCTATCGCCTCGAAGGAGACGTCATCTTCGTCCTTCTTCATGCAGCCAATGGCGGTCAGGGGCACGCTTGTCTCGGTCTGGCCGTTCCCCCGAGCGTTGAGGCGGAAATGGGCTCTGGCCGCGTCTACTGGACCTACCAGGGCAAGAAATACTACTACCTCGAAGCCACGGGGCCGAATCCCCTGGGCATTCCGAACAGCGTTCTCGACAATCTGAACATGGTGGCCCTGATTCCGCCCGTATCTACGAAGCCAGTCATCAACGCAAACATCAGGGATGTTCTCCGTCGGAATTGATCGGGAAGTTCAAATACAGCACCCGCAGCATTATTTTATATACGAAAGGTTATAGCAACATGAAAAAGATGTGTGCCACTCATCTCCTGATGAACATGTCCGTGTTTCCGTTATTTGCCGGGGACTCCGTTGTCTCGAACGCGCCCGACAAGGCATCGGAGTCGACGACGACGTCGAATATGTCCCTCGAAGAGCGAGTGAAGCAGATCCGGGAAAAAGGAGCCAGGCTTCTGGGAATCATGCAAAGCCGACCGAGGTGAAGCCGAGTTCGGATTCCGGAGCTCTCACCACGAATGATTCGGTGAAGCTGATCCTGCTGGATCGACTTCGGTCCGGGGCATCCAGGAAAGGCGACCGCGTCAACTTCAAGGTGGATGAAGATGTCTACGACAATTCGAAGAATCTGGTCATTGCGAAGGGGACGGAGGCTTTCGGTACGATCCTGAATTCGAGGCCGTCTGGAGCCTGGGGCCGCCGCGGGGCGTTGGACGTTTCGGTCGATTACACGTTCGCAGTCGACGGCCAGAAGGTTCCCCTCCGGGCGCAGAAGAACAGGGTTGGTGGCGGAAACAAGGGACTGATGACGGCGGGGGCGATCCTGGTCGCGTGGCCTTTGGCATTCTGTCGCGGTTCGAACGTCACACTCGAAGCCGGTACTCAGATCGTTGCGTTCGTCGATGACAATATCGCCGTCGCGATGAACGGCACCCACAGCGAAAATGGGGCTCCCAGGGCGGAGCCGGCGGTTGCTGAGAGCGTTGTCGTCCCGGATGGGCACAAGCTGATTACGTTGAACAACGGTGACAGATTCGTCGGCAGGATCACCGGCATGAATTCCGGGGCTTATACGATCGAGACGGCGCATGGAAGTTTGAAAATCAAGGAAGAAGACATCAAGAGCATCGCAGCAAACTGAACAGACCGCTCGGCGAATGCGCATCTCAATGGATTCCTGAGGCCGGCCTGCCGGGCGCCGGCCTTCGGGGGTTCAAGGATCGTGAACAAAGGTGTCGGTGAGGCTCGCTCTCTGCTCGTTGTGACGCTCGCTCGGCCTGATGTTCTCCGCCATCATCTGCTAAAGATGGCCGCGTAACGACCTTCTCGGATTTTCTTGCCAACCATACGCCAATGGCGTATATCATAACGTATGATCTTCATCGAAACCCCGATATTTACGGAAGACGTGCTGGAAACCCTTTCCGACGAAGAATACGGCGAATTCCAGAAGGTTTTGAGCCTTGATCCGGATCTCGGCGACCTTATTCCGGGCGGGGGCGGGCTCCGGAAAGTTCGATGGTCGTTGCTGGGCAAGGGAAAACGCGGTGGGATACGAGAAATTATTACTGGGCGGTTTCCAGCGATATCGTGTATCTGCTGTTGCTCTACAAGAAAGCACGCCAGGAGAATCTGACGCCAGATCAGGTGGCCATTCTCAAACGCCTGGTGAAAGGGGAGCTGAAATGAAAAAGGAACTGTTCGGCCGGCTGGTGACGAGCATCAAGCAGGCCGGGAAGATCAACCGCGGCGAAGAGGCTCCAAGCCGGCGTTTCGACGTCACTCCCCTCGACATCAAGAAGCTTCGCGAGGACCTTCATAAATCTCAGCCTGAATTCGCCGCGATGATCGGCGTGAGTGTCGCCACCCTCCGAAACTGGGAGCAGGGGCGGCGCCATCCCATTGGGCCGGCACGGGCACTTCTGAAGGTCGTTTCTGCGAACCCGAAGGCGGTTTTGAAAGCCCTGGCTGCCTGACCGCCAGTGGCGCACGCACGGCCCGATGTTGTCCGTGTTGTTCTGGTGAAAAAGGCCTCGTAGAGCCAGCGATATGACGCAACGGTCGACTCTTCAACGGCGGATCGATGAGATCGTGCTGGATGGCGCCGTATTGGATATCTATACGGGCGAAGATGTCCTGGGCTTCCTGGTCGGGAAGATGAGCCTTATCCCTGGTGGTGTTGTATGGGGAGAGCCCCTCTTTTCTCCCGATCCGTTCTTCGATGAGTTTCAGTTTCATTTCGTCGAATACACAGAGGCGACGGACGACGGCGAAGAGATCACGTTCGCGATACGGAACCATGGTTTGGGCGCGAAGGAAATGCGCCTGGTTCCGATCGAGCTGTCCCCCAGGTTCGGCGGCGACGAGCTGGAGAAGATGAAGCCGGCCATCCGGAAATTTCACGATGACCTCGCTGGTGGCCAACTTCCAGGTTGGGAGCGACTGTTCCAACGTGCTCAGGATATGGCAAAGGCCGATATCCGAATCGACGCTGAATAGCCAAGCACCTCAAATTACCGTGAATATTATGTAATATATCTGTCCGGCAGAGGACCTCTGGCGGATGTGAGAGGGGCGTTGTTTTGGGGCTGAGATTGGGTTACTCTTGCTCGAATCGCTGTAGAGGAGGTTCGGGATGAACTACTGGATTATCGCTCTCCCACGGCCGGATATGGAGCATTGCATCAAGATCGGCACGTTCGGGAAGGATCGGAAAATCGCCATCGGGAAGGTGAAAGCCGGAGATAAAATCGCCTGCTATGTGACGGGCGAATGTCGGTTCATCGCCCTGGGCGAGGCGACCAGCGATTATTACATGGACGACAGCCGCATTTTCAAAGCCGACGGCATCTTCCCGGATCGGTTCGATTTCAAGGCAAAACTTCTCGGAAAGAACCGCGAGGCCGACATCAAGGAAATGGTCGACGATCTCCGGTTCATCACGAACAAACTCTACTGGTCCGTCTTTTTCCGCGCCGGCATCAAGCAGATTCCCGCCAACGACTGGGAATATATCGTAAATCGTATGAACAATGGAACAAACTTAAAAACGACAACCCGTTGAAGAACGAGTATCTTGGCTTGAAGAAATCATGTATCATCCCGCTACGGAGGAACGATGAAGAAAGAGAAGGATGCTCATCCGTCTTATCCCCAACCAACGTTGGTTGAAACTCTCTGCGAGCTTCATTTTGACTCCCCGGTAGCTCCGGAGGACCATCTCCATTGGTGTGGAGCTTTCTTCAACAAGGTCCAGAAGGATTTTCCACGGATGGAGCCTCAGCAGATCCTGGCGATGGGCGCCAAGATCGGCAAAGGCGGGGAAGTTCAGGAAATCAAGGTCCCCCGATTGCGGATGATGCTGAAGCATAAAAAGCGACCGCATCTTCTCCTGCTTTCCCAAGGCGTTTTGAGTGTGAATGAACTTCAACCGTATCCAGGGTGGAGCAAATTCCTCAATGACATTCATTTTGCATGGAAGACCTTGGGCGAAGTCCTCGATATTCGCGGGCTTCGAAGGATTGGATTGCGTTTCATCAACAGAATTCCGAAAGACCGGTGTGATGATCCGGTGAAGCTCTGGTTGAGGGAAAGCCCGCTATTTCCTTCTGCCGTCTTGGAGCAAACGGGGCTTTTTTCTTCCCGATTCGATCATCGCCCCGCGCCGGAGTTCCGTCAGATCGTCACTCTCGGCGGCAATTCCGGAATAGAAGACGGGCAACCTTGTCTCATATTCGATATTGATACCATTCTGGAGAAGGATCTTCCCTGGGAATGGCCGGTGGTTCGAGAGCATCTGGAATCGATGCATGAGAGAATCTGGGATGCTTTTTCACCCGCCTGCACCGATAGATACCTGAAGCTATTGAAAGGGAAAACGAAATCGTGACTTCGATTCAGCTCGACACTACGCTTCCAGGCAGCGAAAGCACCTACCTCGGATCGGAAACGATGCGGGCAGAGATGCGGGAGAGTCATGCTCTGGTTGGGAGCATGGGCATTTCGAATCCCAAGCTCAGGCGGTGGTCGGAAATCGAAAGGGACAGTCTGTTCGATATCATGAAAAAACTGTTGGTTCCGATTCAGGCTCTGCCCCGTAAGGAATCCAGATCGGAGCGCTATTCTCGACTGCTGGCCCGGCTGGAGGCGTGGAAAGAAGATGAATCGGGTTACGATGCTCGCGTTTGGCCCCTTGTCAAAAAAGGTCTGAAGGCGGATCCGGTCAAATGTCGCGAACCAGGAAGCTGAATTTCCTTCTCGATACCTGCATTCTTGGGATGCTTTGTCATCCCAAGCATGAGGAAAATCGGGCAGTGGTAGACTGGATTCAAGCCTGCATCAACCGGAAGACCGTTGCGATCAGGCTTATTTTACCGGAAATTGCAGATTACGAATTGCGAAGAAAACTCCTTCACATCGCTTTAAAGAACAAGGTGGCGACAACTCAAAGTCTGGAGCGACTCGACTTGTTTGGGGAAGACCTTGATTACTTGCCCTTGACCACCTCCGTTATGAAACGTGCTGCCGAATTATGGGCTGAGAGTCGCTCAAAAGGACGCCCCGGAGGGAAGGATGAAGCTCTCGACGGGGATGTTATTCTTGCTGCCCAGGCGCTTGAAGTGGATGGGGTCGTCATTACCACCAACACTCGCCATTTCAAGGGGATCGTTGAAGCTCAGGATCTCGATGCCCCCTTGCCGAGCTGACTTTGTCGCTGATCTACGAGACTCTTCCAGCGTTCTTGATCGAAGGAGCGTTGATTTGCGGCTGATGTCGCTTCGCTGGGCGAGGCTTCTGGGGGCGATATCTCAGTTGATTTGAAAAGTTTTCTTTTTCGAAGTTCGTTCATGTGTCACTCGTTCGATGTGTCGTCGGTGGGGATGTCGAAAAGGTCTTTCATCGTTGGGGATGTGGTGTCGGACGGGGCAGCGGGGGCGGCGGAAGGGGCTTTTTTGGAGCGGGAGACGGTCTTTTTGGCGCGTGAGGGCTTTTTCGAAGGCTCGGACTCGGGTTCAGGCGGGGTGGCGGCGCGGAGGGCGGCCTGGGCGATTTCGGCGGAGAAGTCGGGGGGAGGGCCGCGGCGGGCGAAGGTGCCGTCGGCGGTGAGCCGGTCCCAGGCTTCGAGGACGAGGCGGCGGGTGCGATACTCGCCGAACTGCCGCATCTCGTTATTTTTGAGGACGCGGAAGGTCTCGCCGGGGAACTCCTCGCCGTGGACGTCGGCCGGGTCGAGAACATACCGGAGTTCGTCTCGCGTTAATCCATACAGGTAGGCATAATATGCATCAAGTTCCGCTCGCAGGACAGCTCGGCGTTCAGGAATGTATTCGTATTGCTCTGGAATATCGTCAGAGTCGGCTGCCTGCCCTGAAATGCCAATGCAAAGTATATTTAGCGCTATTCCTCTTTGCCGGCAATCGGCAATGATGTCTCGGGCGACATCACGCATGTCGTTGGATATACAAAGCAATTCAAGCTGACGTTGTGCAATGAAGCCGAGATCAGCATCCGAATAGGCAGCCGCAGGCAATACAGCTATCTGCCTGAAGACATGATATTTCAGGTGTGTTCCACCGATTTTTTGCCGGGCAACATAGTCACATATGAGACTGTCAAGGTTGGCATTCAAAGCGGCGCATTGGACGGGAGTCGCATTAAAGGGGAATTTCAGGAGGAGTGTATCCCCTGAAGCTGCTCTAGGAAATATAGCGGCAATAATAGTGCGCTCGTTCGTCGCATTAGTAATGTCGCGCCAGCCCAGGAGCCATTTGGGGGAGCGGTGGATGATGAGGGTGGTGACGAAGGCGTGGATGTCGGCTTTCGGGCCTTCGGTGAGGGCGGCGAGAATCGAGCGGTGTTCTTCGTCGGTGAGGGGGTAGTCCTTTTCGGTCTTCTGGGAGCCGAGCCAGTCGGAGACGGCCTGGAAGGGGCCGCTGAGGCCGCCGCCAAGGATGTTCTGGACGATTGTGTTGCACTTCCGCGACTCACCGTGATTCTGAAAGTAGCCGGCCAGCCAGTAGGCGAGCACATACCGCATGACCTTGTCGTCCGAGTCTATCCAGCCCTGTTTCAAGCCGGGGGGGATGCGGGTGATCTTGAGGTAGACCTCTTCGGCGGGGACCCAGTAGCGGGGGAGGGGCTGGAAGGCGGGGTCGGCCTTTTCTTCGGGGGTGACGTTGCGGACGGTTTCGCCGTCGGTCTCGTAGGTGGCCCAGCGGTGGTCGAACTGGTGGATCATTTTCGCCTCATACAGCGGCAGCCAGGCGGGGTTGGGTCGGTCGAGCGAGGCGGTGTCGGGCGAGTCGGCCGGGCGGGCTTTCTCGTAGAAACAGTTGCCGCGCAGCTCCAGCCCCTGCGTCGCCGCCAACTGCGCATACGTCTTGAACAGCCCGCTGTCGTTCGACATGTCGAACATGCGCATGAAGGTGATGCCCCAGGGATTCCCCTCCGCGCCGGCGGCTTCGTTGATGAGAACCGGAATCCGGCTGTAGATCTTCTTCGTGATCTCGGCGTCGGCCGTGGTGCGGAACACCGGGCAGGTGCGGGTGTTCGGGTTGATGAGGGCGATGTCGGCGGCGGTCAGGGTGAAAATGCGGCGCTCATCTTCGAGATCCGATGGCTGCTGGGCAAAGAATGAGAAGACGCCTTTTGGCTCGTTCCTACCAATGGTCAGCAGAACGAACTTGTAACTGCGGTGAACGCCTGAGAAGAGCGGCAGACTGTTTTCGAAATCGGCCAGACGGGCCAGGCGGTTCGTGCCGCTGATTTCCCCGAAGAACTTCTTTGTGCTGTCATCCGTCGCGATGCCGGACGGCACGATGAGGCCGGCCCGGCCCGACTGGTTCGGGAGGTTGAGGAACAGCTCGGAAAAGAGGGCATAGGTGTTGACGTCGCCGCATCCTGTCAGGGGGAACCGGCCGCTTTCACGCGTAAACTGGCTGGCGGCTTCGGCGTCGTGCCTGGCCGCCTGGAATTCATTCCAGAGGGCGCGGTCCGAGGGCGGGGCGTCCGGCCGGTTCAGGGCCGCGATCAGGCGGCCACGGGCGGCCTGGTTGGGGGCGGCTGCGATGGCGGGGTTACGGGCCGCGAAGAACTCCTGTTCCTGGAGTTTGATGCGCTCCCAGGGGGGGTTGCCCAGGACGACGTCAAACCCTGGCGTGCGGCTCCCTGACAGCGTTCGGGCGAACACGTGCGGGAACTCCAGGAACCAGTGGAATGTCTGGTGCTTGACGGCCAGCTCCCGGGCGAAGTCGGCGACGCCGGGCCGGGGCGGCAGTTCGGCCAGCACCTTGTTGAGATCGGCGTTCGTCGGGACGACGGCCTTCGTTCCTGCCGTTTTGGTCGTGAGGAAGGCGCCGACGAACAGGTCGGCCCTCAGTCGGTCGCGATTTTCCCTTGAAGCGCTCACGGCCTCGGCCCAGGCTTTCTGTTTCGCGGCGATCTGCTCGACCGTGTCCTCGGGCATGGCCTCGAAGCGGCCTGCCTCGGTCGCCTGCTTCTGGAAGCCCTCCTGGTCGAAGAGATCGCCCTGCGTGGCATGGCCGATCTTCACCTTTTTGTTCTCGGCCTTCAGAGCCGAACAGACGGTCTTCTCGTCACCAGAAAGGGCCGCGTAGGCTTCAGGCGGGATGCCCTCTTCCATGATCTTCGGATCGAAGACGCCGACCAGCGAATCGCCGCATCGGATATGAGCGTCGAGGAACGAGAGGGGCTTGCCCGGCTCGATCGTCTCGATCCAGAGCGCGGTGCGGCACAACTCGACCGACAGCGGGTTCTTATCGACGCCGTAGATGCAGTGCCTGACCACCTCACGCAGGGCGTGGCGGCGCGTCTCTTCGTCAGGCACGTCGCTTGCCGACTCGATGCGGGCGATCTCGGCCGCCATCCGGCGGGCCGCCGCGAGAAGAAAATGACCGCTGCCGCAAGCGGGGTCGATGATGCGAATGCGCAGGAGCGCGGTTGTGGCGAGGAGGGAATGGGGATTGGCAATTGGCGATTGGCGATTGGGGAATGGGGGTGTGGGGGTCAGGAGGAGCGGCTTTGGAGGCTGCGTTGAAGGGCGAGGAGTTGTTTGCTGAGGATCGTGGTTTCGTTCAGAAGGGGTTGAATTTGGAGTTCGGTGCAGTAGCCCACGCGCCGGGCCAGGAGCAGGAATGTTTCCAGTTCCCGAAGACTGCCCTGAGATATCCGGAGGAACTGAAGGAATTCCCGGGTGCCCTGTCGACCCCAGCCCTCTGCGATGTTGGCCGGGATCGATGTCGAAGCACGACGAATCTGGCTCACCATTCCGAACAACTCCTCCCGTGGGAAGGTTTTCGTAAGTCGATAGGTCGTTTCCGCAAGATCCATGGCCCGTTTCCAGACTTCCAGATCCTGAAAGGACTGAATCGACATACTGTTTCTCCTCCTCCGTTCGCCACACCCCATTCGCCAATCGTCGCGCCTCCTCCAGGCGCGCCCGAATGACCGGTTCGAGGGTTGACTCGATCAACTCCTGCACCAGGCAGGGTGGGGTGTAGTAGGAGCCGCTCAGCTTACGTTCCGAGCCGCGAGAGGTTTCGTCGCCGGTGTCGCCGACGAAGCCGAACTTCCAGGGAATGACGCTGGTTTCGATCAGGGGGTGCAGTTCCAGCAGGCTTTCGTAGACCGAGCCGAGCTCCTCGGTGCCCATGTCGCGGTAGTTGACCCGGGCGAGGGTGTTCCCATTCGCGAAGAAACTCAAGGCCCGGATCGCGCGGAGCAGATGCGCGTTGCCCAGCTCCGCCGCATCGAGCGTGGGACACTGGTCGGCGCCGAACAGGCCGCCGAGGCCGGGCAGAGCCAGGGGGGCGCAGCCCTGGGCGAGGCCCCGGAACGTGATCCGGAGCGCCTGCCAGAGATCGGCGTGCTCGTCGTAGTTGCGCCGGCGCAGGGCCAGGTCGCGCAGCCGGGCCAAGGAATATCCATTTCTATACAACTCGATGGCTTCCTTCTGCTTCGAGTCGGGGTGGAGCGCACCGCGTTCCTCGGCCGTGAAAAGAAATAGCAGGCGATATACGAGCCGGAGCAGTTCCTGGAACAGCCGGTTGGGCGCGAGCGTTCCGTCGGCGAGGCGGGCGCGGAGGGCGGCGTTCCCGGGGCGGGCGACGAAGCCGGTTCCGAGCTGGCGGAGAGCCTCGGTGACGCCCTTCCGCAGGTTCTCCAGGGCGCGTTCGCCGGTCTTGTGGGCGTTTTCCCGCCAGGTCTCGATGACGGCACGCTCCGGCCGGGCGTCGCGCGGCTCGAACCGGGAAGCGTGGGCCAGGAGCCAGAAGGCGGCGAAGTCGGCGTAGAGGTCCTCGGCGAAGATGCGTTCGAGGTCCGCCTCGACGAAGGCCGGGCGGGTGAGGCTGGGGTTGTCGCGCAGGATGCGGATGCGGGCACCGTTGCTGATGATGCCCCAGAGCGCGGCATCCTCGGCGTTGAGGAACTCCTGCATGAGGGCGTGCGGGGATCGTTTGCGATGCTCGTCGCCGAACTGCGCGTCGGGCCGCTCCAGGTCGACGTCCGGCCCGGCGAGGACCATGGGCACGGCGCCGCCGAACGCCTGGAATCCGACCGGGAAGACGCGATCGCCCATGACGGCCGGCCGGCGGGCCGAGAAGTCGCGGAAGCACAGCACGTCCTGGAACAGGGCGCGCCACCAGCGGTCCATCCGGCCGGCCGTATCCTGCCATTCGGCCTTCGCGATGCGCCAGGCCCGGCCGATCTCATCCTTCAGGTTCAGGCCGCGCGCCAGGCCGTAATCCGCCGCCGCCTGGTGCTCGGCCCCGAAAGCCGCAACTTTGTGCAGAAACTCGGCCGGCATCAGCCCGCCCTCGATCCGCAGCGCCGTAAACCCATGTTCACGCGTCAGTCTGGCCATGATCGGTTCTCCTTACAGGCTCGCCACGGGGAGCAGGACGTAGACGCCGATGAGGTCGGCGGGGAGGCAGGGGGCGACCTGGTGGCGGCGGCCCTTCGCCTCGGCGGCCTCCCGGACACGCTGGTGGTCGGCCAGGAGGTCGGCGGCGCGGCGACGGGCGAGTTCGTCGAGGTGCGGGCGCAGGGCGGGGAGCTCATCGAGGACGCTCTGCACCTGGCGGGCGCGCTGTTCCGGGGCCATGTTCCGGCCCGGCATCGGCTGGGCCTCCATGAGGGCGAGAGCCTCGACCTCGTCGAGGATCCGGAGCTCGTCGGCATCACCGCGGAGGGCGACGGTCAGACACTCTTCGGCCAGCAGATGCCGCTCGTGGCGATATCTGCCGTCGATGCGTCGTTCGAGGGTGATCTGGCACCGAAGCCGCAGGAGAAGGAGCACCGTGCGTTCGGATACGGCCTGCGTGAAGATCGCGCCGCACCTGGCCGCCGGCATGTTCGCCGCGTCGGCCGGGGCGCCGGGCAGGGAGGCCGCCGCGAGGGCGCGCTCGGCCAGTTCGTCGGCGATCAGGGCGACGAGCGGATGGGATCTGTGGATGAACTCGGCACCGGCCGCGACGGGCGGTCGGAAGGAGAGGCGCAGGGGCTTGACGAAGCCGGCGCCGGCGAGGCGGTCTTTGAGCGCGGGCGGGAGGTGGTCGATGGGGAACTTCCGGTGGCCGCGAACCTCTTCGAGAGGCGCTCCGAGGCGTTCTGAGGCGCGGGCGAGGAACCGCTCGACGTCTTCCGGGCCGCCGAGGATGCGGTTCGCCTTGCTCCATTCGGGGAGGACGTCGTCGGGGCGCAGACGGCGCTGGGCGAAGATCGTGCGATTCTGGAGAGCCTTTTCCCGAGCCGATTCCCAGTCTGTCTCGACCTGGCGTTCGACGTCGCCGAAGTCGAGCATGGGCTGGTTGGGATCGAGCACCGAGCCTTTACGGAGGAGGACGGACTTCATGATGGCCTGGGTGACGGCGGTGTTGTCGCTGGGCATCGGCACGAGCACGCCGAGGGCCTTGCGGATGCGCTCTGCCTTGCGGAGGATGACGTTGAGGACGGCGCCGTCGACGGGGTTGTTGGCGCCGTAGAACATGAGGGCGCGCACGGCCTTGCGGGGCTGGCCGAAGCGGTCGACGCGGCCTTCCCGCTGTTCGTGTCGGGTGGGGTTCCAGGACAGGTCGTAATGGACGACGGCGTCGAACAGGTTCTGGAGGTTGATGCCCTCCGAGAGACAGTCGGTGGCGACGAGGACGCGGCGGTCGAACTCGCCGAGGGCCTCGACTTTTTCCTCGCGCTGTTCGGAGGCGAGCTCGCCGGTGACGCACTCGACCTTGAGCGTCTCGGTGCCGAGCGCCTGGGCAAGGGCTTCAGCGACGTAATGGGCGGTCGCGATGTAGCGGCAGAAGATGACGGGGTTGAAGCCGTCTTTCACCAGCCCCGTCACCTGGCGGACGATCTCGGCCAGCTTTGGGTCGTCGGCGGGACCGCGCAGGGCTTCGGCGCGCTCGATCAACGCCAGGAGCTGACGGCCTTCAGGCGAGGCTTCGGCGATGGTTTCGGGCACACCGGCCGGGACGTTCTCGTCGGCCGAGAGAAGCTCGATGTCTTCGCCGTCGAACACGGTTTCAACGCCCTGCCGGTCAATCGCGTCGGCCTGGGCGTCTTCGGACAGGTCGGCGACGGCATGGAGGCGGGTGCGCAGGGCGATGACGGCGGCGGCGGGGCTGGAGCTGATGCAGCGGAGCAGGGCCAGGGCGGCCCACCAGCTCATGCGCTGGTGGAGGCGGCTTTTGGCCTCTGCGGCGAGGACCATCTCGCGGGCGTAGCCGGTGACGTCGTCGAACAGGCGGCCCCAGGCGCCGGTGAGAGCGTAGGTCATTTCCTTCACCTGCCGGTCGGGGAAGACGGTCGCGTCGCGCCACTCGTCGATATCCGGCCGCTGGCGCTGGACAAGATGCACGGCGAGTTGCTCGCGCAGGTTGCGGCGCTCGACATCGGTGAGCTGGGAGAGGGTCTGGAATCGCGGGTTCAGAAGGGCGAGAAGGTTGTCGAACGCGGGGTCGCTTCCGCTGTGGGGCGTCGCGGTGAGGAAGATCATGTGGCGCTGGTCATTCTCGGCGAGGCCCTTGAGGAGCTTGAACCGCTGGTGGCGGGTGTCGGTGCCGGCCTGGACGCAGGTGTGGGCCTCCTCGACGATGATGCACTCGGGGCAGGCTCGAAGGAACTCGTCGCGGCGTTTGTCGGACTTGATGTAATCGAGGGAGACGATGGTGAAGGGGTGGACGTCGAAGACCGAGGTGCCGGCCGGCAGGCCGCGTTCGAGGCGGCTCGCGGTGCCGGTGCGGACGACTTCGGCGGCGAGGTTGAACTTCGATGCGAGCTCTTTCTGCCACTGCTCGCACAGGTGGGGGGGGCAGATGACCGAGAAACGCCTGATCTCGCCGCGATCGAGCAGCTCGCGCACGATGAGGCCGGCTTCTATCGTCTTGCCTATACCAACGCCGTCGGCGACCAGCAGCCGGACCGGGTCGAGCTTGAGGGCCATCAGGAGCGGCACGAGTTGGTAGGCGCGCGGCTCGAAGGCGAGGTGGCCGAAGCTGCGGAACGGGCCGGCCCCGGCCCGGAGTTTCAGGCGCAGGGCCTCGCGCAGAAGGAGACCCGATGCCTGGGACCCTGACGTCGCGGGATCGGGCGGAGCGAAGGTGGCGGCCCGGGGCGGCACCGATTCGAGTGGCACGTAGACCTGGACGGCGTCTTCCTCAGCCCCGCCCAGCGGTCGCAGATGTAGAACGTCCGGCCGGCTCTCCGGCATGACGATCCATTCCCGATCGCGCAGTCGAACGAGACTGCCAGGCTGGAATGTACTATCCACAGAAGCCTGGGCCGTCGCTCCCGCCTGCGAAGATGTGTCTGATTCAATAGATGTATTCATATATTCACCAATACTATGTCGTTATATAGAAAGAAACCAGCGAACGTCAGGTGCCGTGTCTTCTACCGAAGATGTCGGGGTAGCGGGCGAAGATGTCGGGCCAGGTTTCGCGTTCTTTCGGGAAGCGGATAACCTCATAGCCGGCGTTCATGAGGCGCCTGGCCTGGGCCTGGTCGATCTTTTTCCGGGCGTCGGATTCGTGGTGGGGGCCGTCGATGTAGACAATGATCTGGCGGTCGCGGTAGAGGAAGTCGGGGCGCGTTTCGAACTCCGACAGGAGACGCTGGGCTTCGTCGGGGAGATGGTAGCCGTTGTCGCGCACGGCCGTGAGCCATGCCTTTTCGAGACCGCTCTCGCATTTGGCCAGGAGCTGTTCGAACTGACCGTCGGGCGTGAGGCCGTCGACGGCTTTTCGTCCCTGGACATGGGCCAGGTGGCACATGACCGCCAGAAAATCGGGGTTCCTGCGGTCGATCTGCTCGTGTTCCGGCTGGTTGGAGTAGCTGAGCAGGCACTTGTAGCACCCGGCTTCGCATTCGGGCTTCGTGTCTTCGAGGTCGTCCGGGCCGGTCCAATTCCCCGATCGGGACCGATAATGACAGATTTCGAGAGCCCGGCGGGCAACTTTCGCGAAGAGGTCGAGATCGGTCGTCAGACGCGTCAGGACGCCGGCTCCTCCTTCCGCAGACTCGAAGAACAGGATCGCGTTGCGCTGGGCTGCGGTCGGCATGGGCTGCGATGCAAGCTCGTTTTCCTCAAGCTGGAAGACCGACTCGATGCCGCGCTTGAGGGCATACTCGAACGTGGCCATCTGGGGAGCTTCGAGCGGTGTCTTCAGGGTCACGAGGAGGATGTTGCGGCGATCTTCGACAAACGGTGTGATGCGCTGGACGGCGCGGCCTTCCTCGACCTCCACGTCGTCTTCCAGCGGGGACTGGGAGTCCTTGCACCAGGAGCCGGTGGTCACATCGATGTTGAAGCCATACACGGTCTTGTTCGTGCGGTTGCGCCACCCGAGATTGATCTGCCAGACGGTCGCCGCGGAGCAGAATCTCGCTTCGAGGAACTCGTCGCCGCTCGAAGTATAAATTGCGGTATTTATTCTTGGCCGCCCGTTCTCGAAGGGGAACTGGATGGTGGTCCGAAGGTCGTACCCGAGGCGCTGTCGCTCCTCTTCGTCAGATGTGATACGGTCGGCGCGCCTCGTGCCGACCTGGTCGATCCGGTACAGTGAGTTGAGGAACATGCCGCCTTCGAGACCGCCGTGGCAATGAACACAGGTGTCGGCTTCCTGCTGGTTGCCGAAATGCCCGTATCCGCACAGGGGGCAGAGCCGGGCTGACCGCATGGGCAACGTCGCCCCGGTCGCAACCGTTTCGAGATCGCGCGCGGCAAGAGAAGCCTTCACGACGCGGTAGCGGCTGCCTTCATGATAGACCAGCGACTGGGGGCCGAACTCCGACAGGCCGAGGAAGCGGGGGCGTGACAGGAAGGTGTCCCTGCCGACCCGTTCCCGTCGGCCTGGAATATAGGCGAGAAGCGGAAGTCTCGGAAAATTGTACCCCGGCAGGAATCCCTGGCTTGCAAGATAGCGATAGGTATAGAAATCCGAGTTGAGATCGGATTTCGCCTGCAGAAGCATATCCATCTGGGTGTGGGCCTCGTCATACCGCTGTTTCGCCTCGCGCCGCTCGCGATCGGACGCGGTGGCGTTCATCGTGATTGCGTGGGTGCGCGCCATCTGCTGCCGGGTCGCCTGATACATGCCGCGCCAGCGCTCGAACGACTGCTCGAAGAGAAGAAACGCCTGGTTCATCGTGCGTTCGAGCCACTCCGGGGAATACCAGGCGGCGAGATCGCTCTTCAGCTCCTGTTTCAGCATGTCGAGAATTCGTATGCCGCGTTCCCTGGCCCCTTCTCGACACCTCTGCGTGTCCATTGTCTGTTTGAGGTCAGATCGGATGGGGAGATCGAGCTCCTTTTCGACGTCGAGCACCTCACGGATCGAGGAGGGGAGCTTCTGCCCGGTCTGGGACAGCCAGACGGCGTGCAGGTGGCTTTTGACAAGGTCCTCGTTGGCGAGGTCGATGGATGGAGGATTCACGCTGCCGGCCACCATTCGAGTCGGATCGGCGAAGAAATACTGATCGTGCGGGGACCGGTTGGCGCAATAGGTGATGACCAGCGCCGGCTGGCCGCTCCGGCCCGCTCGACCGCTGCGCTGGGCGTAGTTCGCCGGCGTCGGAGGCACGTTGCGAAGGTAGACGGTGTTGAGGGTGGCGATATCGACGCCGAGTTCCATGGTCGGAGAGCAGAAAAGGAGCGGCAGCTCGGCTTCGCGGAAGGCCGTTTCACGCTTCTGGCGAGCCTCGGCATCGACCTGGGCCGTATGTTCGGCAGCACGAAGCTGATGAAGCGTCTGGTGCTTGCCGGTCAGAGCGCTTGCAACGTTCTGATACAGGGTCCGGAAGAACACGTTGGTTTTGGTCGCCGTGGCTTCCGAAACCGTTGCCGGATCGCCGATGGTCCATTCGATGATGCCGGAGTCGACCTGGTAACCGATGCGGCCGTCGAGCTCGATATTCTGGACCAATCCGTGATTCGTCATGGTCCGGAGAAGGCCGCTCATGATCTCGGTGTAGACCGTTTCGTCAAACTTTTTCGGCCATTCACACCGGTTTTCACCCCACGACGAGCGTAACTTCAAAAACTTGCCAAACCGCGACCGGAGCGAGACATACACCGTCGGGACGCGATCGCGCAGTCTCGCTGGCGAGGAGGTCGGAACCATGACCGCCGAGCAGAACATGCGTTCGTCAGGCGCGAGACCCCATGGTTCCCTGAGGTCCGCGAAGGATCGGTTGCGGATCTGCTCCTGGTGCTGGTTGTCAAGATAGATGGTCTTGATGCAGAGGCCGCGTCGCATGGTATCGAGAAGCGTGCGGCAGATTTCCTTTCTCGTGGCCGGCGTCGCGGATGCGAGCAACGGATGAGTCGCAGCCCAGGATTCCTCGTCGGCGGCGCACTCATCGATGCCCTGATATCGGATGCCGAGCAGGCCGATCTGTTCGAGATTTGGATTCATGAGGCGCCAGCCCCGCTTGAGATCGAAATAGAGCCGGTAGCCGAGAACGTCGCGCAGTGTTCGTCGGGTCTGTTCGAGCCTGTTCCCGCGGGCATCGGCGTTGGCTAGGAAGTCTTCCGGGGCAAGGTGAAGATGGGCGAAGACCTGCTGGGTCAGGATGTCGTCGCGAAGGGTATGGTCGGGATGGTCCAGGATTGCCGCCAGCAGGGCGCTGCGAAGAAGAAGGATCTGGACGAAGTCATTGAAATGACCCGCCTGGAGGGAGGCATCCTGGCGGTTATCCGTGAAACCGAGCAGCTTCTTCGCCTTGTCGTCGAGACCTTCCGCCTCTTCGAGGAGATATCGCAGGCCCGACAGGGTCAGCATGGTCGTTGCCGAGCTGCGGCCCTCACTGCTCAGGGTCGAAAGTTTCGAGATATCCGAGCGGGTGGACGAGTCGTAGGTCATGCGACAGTCGGGATTGAGGCAGAATTTGAAGCCTTTTGGAATGAACCAGCCCGGGAGGCCGGCGGCATCGACACGCCCGTCAGGAGCTACGGTCACCCGGACGGGAGCGTATTTTCTGTAGCCTGATTTGAGGCGATATTCTTCACGATGGCTTTCGATCCATTCTTCCGGGTAGACGGCCTCGAAATCGTTTGCGAGGAAGCGGCCTTCGGGATCGGGCATGAAAAAACCGAAGGTGAGCTTGTCGTCATCGGCGTCTTCGCGGGTTTTTTCCCCGAGTTCTCGCGGCGTGAAGGATACGGGGGTTTTGCCTTCGAGAGCGGCCCAGACCGGCATGTACTCCTGGCCGCATTCGCGGCAGAAGCACAGGCCGAACAGCGTGCGAGCGCGGTCGCCCGGCTTGAACTGCTGTGCCTCTACGGTGAGATACCGTTTCCGGGGCTCATCGAGCGTTGAAAACACCGTTCCAGCGCCGGAGAAAAATTGATGCAGGCGGAAGGCAAAGAGGCTTCGCCCGTCTTCGTCGCGGGTCTTGTAGCAGAGCATCAGGTAGTCTGACAGATACGCGGCGCAGGTTTCTGTCGGAATGCCGCACGTCTGGCTCAATCGTTCCGAGGCTGTTTTGATGCTGATGGGCGCCCTGCGGACCCACTTCCCCTCCTCAAGCTGGAGGCCAAGTTCGAGCTCGATCCATGCTGACATGGGGTGATTGCGGAGGGAGGTGAATGTTGCTTCTGTCGGGACTCCCTCTTGGATGACCCGCGAGAGAGTTGCCGCATCGATCTGCGTCGATTCGGGCGTCATGCGGAACAGGGTTTCGGTGACAACGTTCTCGGGCTTTACCGGTGCCCCGAACAGCAGTCCGGCGACACCGGCCACGACTTTGCGGCGGGCAGCGGCGTCTCCATCGCTGACCATGGTGGCGGAGGTGCCGACGCAGAGGAGGTCCGGGTTCAGAGATTCGCGGACGCGCCGAACCAGCATGGCGACGTCGGCGCCCTGACGTCCCCGATAGGTATGCAGTTCGTCGAGGACGAGGAATCTGAGGCCCTGCGCCGCCTTCACGATCGCGAGGTCCGGATGCTGCTGCCGGGTCAGGATGAGTTCGAGCATCATGTAGTTCGTGAGGAGGATGTCTGGGGGATTGTCGGCGAGGCGCTCACGGTCCTGTTCGTTTTCCTGGCCGGTATAGCGGGCGAAGGTGACGGGGCCGTTCTTGCCGAGGAAGCGTTCGAGTTCTTCGAGCTGACTGTTGCAGAGAGCGTTCATCGGATAGACGACGATCGCTGTGATCTGCTTGCCTGGGCCATGGCCGGTTTTGGTATGGAGGACGTGATTGACGATGGGAATGAAGTAACTGAGCGATTTGCCGGAGCCGGTGCCGGTTGTCAGCACGTAACTTTCACCGCGCGAGGCGATGGCGATCGCTTCTTCCTGGTGCTTGTGCAGATACAGGGTTTTGCCGCCCGGGAACGTGTCCTTGTCCCGACGGAAAAGGCTATTGCATTGGGGGTGCAGTCGGCCCTGGTTGACGAGGTCCTCGACGGAGCCGGCCCTCACGAAGTTCGGATTCAGCTGAATCAGAGGTGCCGGCCAGAAGCGCCCGGCGTCGTAGGTCTGCTCGACGAACGACCGGATATCCGGCGCCATGATCTTCGTGAAGCTGGTCGAAAAGCGGCGATAATCCTCAACAAGCCTGTCGCGGAACTGGAAGACATCCATTCACGGCCCCCCATTGAGTAACGGCATGTATTATTTCGAATACCATGCTACACCGATGTGGATGCCGAGACAACGGAATTTCCGGCAGGCCGACGATCCGTTTCGTGAGGATGCTGTCCCGAGTGAGATCGCACATGTCGTTCCGGAGGATTGTCTTTCACGACGGCGAGTGGGGTGAGGCTCTCTGAGGGGAGGGGAAATCAGCTTGGGGAGTGATTCAGCCTGGCTGGCAGATGGTGAAACCCGCATTGTTACGGGATTTCTGAAAAATAACCCCCATTTTCACCCCCATGCGAAAATGAAAAACCCCGGAACCATGTCTGGTTTCGGGGTTCGGGAGTGGGCAGTACAGGATTTGAACCTGTGACCCCCGCCGTGTGAAGGCGATGCTCTTCCACTGAGCCAACTGCCCTTATGAGATAAAGATATCACGGGACGGGAAAAAAATCAATATCGATTGGAACTGCAGGGGCGGGCACAGTCAGGTTCACATCGTGCTTCGACAGGGTCAGCACGAACCGGAAGGTGAAATTGGATTTCAGTGACACATGCAAAACTCTGTGGCGTAGAGTCGGATCGTGATCCGCCCGGGTTGGCCGACAGTGGAGGCCGAATCATTTTTGGGGACGGGTGACGGCGATGACGGAGCGGTCTGGGTGGAGCCAGGTGGCGGCGGCGCGCTGGACGTCGGCGGCGGTGACGCGGCGGACGGCGTCGGGGTAGGTTTTCAGGAAACGGTAGCCGGCGCCGAGGGCTTCGAACCAGGCGTAGAAATGCGACTGGCGGAGGCAGGCGGCGAGGTCGAGGGCGAACTGGCCGGTGACGAAGGCCGTGGCGCGATCGAGTTCGGAGGCTTCGGGGCCCTTCGATGCAAGGTCGGCGATTTCGGCCGAGACCATCTCGATGACCCGGTCGACGGCCGATGGGTCGGTGCCGATGACGGCGCACAGGGGGGCGCCGTCCATGCGGGTCGGGAAAAGGGAGTGGACGGCGTAGGCCAGGGAGGCTTCGTTGCGGACCTTGCGGAACAGGCGCGCCGACATGCCGCCGCCGAGAATGGCGTTGAGAACCTTCATGGCGGGGTAGTCGGGATGATCGAACCGGGGGCCGAGCCAGCCGAGGCACACCATCGCCTGCTGGCGGTCGCGGAACTCCTCGGCGCGTTTCGACGCATGCGGGGGTTCGACGGGGATGGGGCCGGCCTGTTGCGCGGAAGAACCGGTCTGAGCGAAGGCGTCGCCGAAAAAGTCGCCGCCGAGGCGGAGGGCTTCGGTTGATTCTATATCACCAATGATAGATAAGACCATGCCGTCGGCCCGGAAGGTCGACGCGTGGAACTTCGCCGCGAGCTCCGGCGTGAGCGCCTGCACCGACTCGCGCGTCCCGAGGGAGTAGCGGCCGTACGGGTGCTTCCCGAACAGATTGGCCTGGAAGAGGCGCCAGGTGTTCTCGAACATGTCGTCGTCGACGGCCTTGAGCCGTCCAAGGACCTTTCGGCGCTCGGTTTCGAATGCGTCGGCCGGGAACGTCGGGAGCTTGGCCGTCTCGGCCATGATGGCGAGGGCCTGCGGGAATGTGCGCGCCGGCGCGCTCAGGCTGAGGCGCATCATGTCGGGGTCGGCGGAGGGATCGAGATCGGCGCCGAGGGCTTCCAGGTCCCACAGGATGAGCTGGCCGTCGCGGCGCTGGGTGCCCTTCAGCAGCATCTCGGACATGAGGTTGGCGAGGCCGCCGGCCGTCGGCGGTTCGTGCCTGATGCCGGCTTCGGCCGTCAGGGTCGCCCCGACGAGACCGATGCCCGCGAGTCTGCGATGGATGACGCGCAGTCCGTTTTCCAGCCTCCAGGTCGATACGTCGTCCTGCTCCGCGCCGACTGGTTGCGGTGACGCTTGGAAGGGCTTCGAGCGCGTCTTCGGGCCCGCGAGCGTCGTGACGTCGGCCTCACCGGCGAGATACCGCCCGGCGAGCTGCATCAGGCGCTCGGGGGTGAAGGCGCGGAGCCGCTGGAGATAGGCGCACTCGTGCTCGAGCGCATCATGAATCAATGCATTCCCGAGAATGTCGGTCTGGCCTTCGTTCGTCTCGGCGCCGCGCATGTACAGCGTTTCAAGGAAATCCATCGCCTTGGTGACTTCTTCGGCCGATGCCGGTTCGCGGCGTAGACGGGCGATCTCGGCGGCGATGCCCTCGCGCACCGAAAACTCGTCGGTCGGATCGAACTCCGCCCGAACGAGGAAAATGCCGTCTTCGCCGAGGGAAAGCTGCCCCGACGAGATCGAGGTGACGATGCCCCGTTTCTCCTTCAGGGTCGCGGCGAGCCTGCTGCTGCGGCCCTGGCCGAGCAGGACGCCGAGCAGTTCGAGACCTGCCGCGTCCTCGCGGTTCGCCTGCGACACCGTCCGCCATGCCGACTGCATGTAGCCGCGCTTCACGTCGAGGGCCCGGCGGATCGCCGTTCCCGCGGCCGGCCGGGGAGGCAGGGGGGTGAGGGGCTGGGTCGGCGCGGGGGCCGTCCAGTCGCCGTACAGTTCCTCGATCCGCTTCATCACCGCATCGACGTCGACATCTCCGGCGACGAGGATGAACAGGTTGGCGGGCACATACCAGGTATGGAAGAAGCCAGCCAGCATGTCTCGACTTATACCGCCAGCTATATTCTCGCGAGGCCCGAGGATCTGCCTACCATACGGATGACCGGGGTACAGTTCCGCCATCATCGCGTCCCAGAGGACGCGATGCGGATTGTCGGCGGAGCGTTTGATCTCCTCGACGATCACCGACCGCTCGGCGTCGACCGCCGCCGGGTCGAGGACCGAGCGCCGGATCACGTCGGCGTGAATCTCGAGCGCCTTGTCGAGATGAAGTTTCTCGCCGCTGATATAGTAGTGGGTATAATCGAGCGACGTTCCCGCGTTGGTGCGGCCGCCGAAGCTCTCGATCTCGCGTGCGATCGCGCCGACGCCGCGGGTCGGCGTTCCCTTGAACAGGGTGTGCTCGAGAAAGTGCGCGATCCCGCTCGTCTCGGGCACCTCGTGCCGGCTGCCCGCCCTGACCCAAATGTCGGAAACGAACAGCGGGGCGGTACGGTGCTCGCGAACGAGGACCGTCAGGCCGTTCGGAAGGGTGCGCGTGTGAAAGGGTTCCCAGCGGAACCCGGGGGCGTGGCCTGCGGTGCTGTGTTCGTTCATGTTCTCACGGTGCGGTAATCGGAAGAAATGGGAACACCCGGGCGGAGCCGAGCTTCGCTTCGACGCGTTCGAGAATGTTGAGCGGCCGGCCGTAGAGCAGCTTGGGCCGCCCCTCGACCGTCACCTCGGAAAAGTTCGAAAAATCGATCATGCAGGCCCGGCGCATCGCCTCCTCGCCATAGACGAGCGCCCCATTATGTATAACCATGGATATATCTCCCGGCTGGAGAGCCAGGAAGCTTTCGAACGGATCTTCCTTCGAATCATCAAACACGAGCAGGTTCGCGGTTTTGCCGGCCGCGATGCTGCCGTATTTCTTGTCGACCCGGAAGAGTTTCGCGGGGATCTGCGTCACCATCCGCACGAGGTCCTTCGGCTTGAGGCGGCCGCCGAACCGCTCGTCAGACCATTTCCGCAGGAGACGGAGGTCCTCGAGCAGATTGACCGAGCCGCTCACGGCGCCGTCCGTGCCGACGGCGATCTCGATGCCGAGATCGAGAGCCTTCATCACGGGCGGAATGACGCCGAACCTGTTCTGAAGGGATCCGGGGCAGAAGACGAGAGATGATTTGCAGGACGCGACAAGTTCGAGATCGGCATCCGAGAAACCGATGCCGTTCACGAGGATCGTGTTCGGGCCAAGCGCCCCGAGGCGTTTCAGCGATTCGAGCTCCTCGTGGACGTCCGCGCCGCTTCCCTCGCAGCAGTGGGTGATGAACGGCAGGATCCCGCGGGAGAGGCGGATCTCCTCCGATGGACCCTGACCCCACGCCGGCGCATCCGGCGACGCCGAATGGGCGAGGTAATAATGCTCGAGAAGGCTGACCAGGCCGCGGCCCGTGTAGGTCGCGTTCACCTCGTGGGGAAAATGGTCGACGATCAGCCCGACGCCCGAAAGCACGTTCTTGAACATGCCGAGACCGTACAGATCGGTGATCGAAAGCGACTGGCGGTCGCGATAGATGTCCGACGCCTGGAACGCGCGCTCCCACTCGAGCCAGTTCGCGTACGGCCGGTCGCCGAATGCGGGCCAGAACGTGTCGTAGAGATGGTCGTGCGCGTTGATCAACGCCGGAAACACGAGGCGGTTGCCGAGGTCGACCGTCGTCTCGATCGGTTTGTCGAACGTTCCGTCGGCCGGCAGCACCGCCGCGATCGTGTCCTGATACAGAACGAGCCGCCCGGGGGCGATCGTCTCATCCGGCATCAGGAGCCGGCAGTTGTCGAGAAGCGTATACATCAGATGTGGTCCAGGTCGTAATCCCGGAACGGACCTGGAATTTCCCGACGAAGCTCTCTGCGCGCTTCCTCCCAGGTCTTCCCCGCGAACGCCATCGAGATGAAATGCTTGCCGACCGTGTCCAGGAAGTTCAGCAGGGAGACCCGCTCGAAATCCGGGCGGATGGTACGGACGCGATCGAAACTTCGGTAGAACCCATCAAGTTCCTTGATTCCGAGGGCCAGGAGGGTGTGCTCGAAGTTCATCGCGAGGTCTTCCCGAGTTCGCATGTCCATGGGCAGAAGCTGGCTTCCCAAAAGCGTTCCGACCATCTCGCCGCGGAACTCGAGCGGAATGGCGAAGACCAGGAAGCCGGCGTAGCAGATGTTGACGAACGGCACCTTGCGCCTGAACAGCCTGTCCTCGACGTTCTTATACGAACGTTTGCACCGCTGGCGACCGCGCTCCGAGCCCCGGATGATGCTGCACGGGCCGTTGAAGTAATCCGTCTTGACGACCACCTCGCCCGTGTTCGACCGAAGCGACAGGGGAACGCCGTAAAATCGCTCGATTTTCTTGAGCAGATCGGGAATCTGGCCGACGGCGAAGGTCACCGTCTGGTTGATGTTGATGTCTTTTGATTGTGGTGCCATGGGCTTCTCCCGATGTTCTGCCGGCGACGTTCAGGAACCGGCGCGCAGGGCGCGGGGCTCTCCCGCGGGTGGTCAGGCTTCGGCGGCGGCGGGCGCCGATGTGGCGCTGCCCTGCCAGAGCCGCATCGCGAGCAGCAGCGAGTTCAGCTTCGTCGCGTTGTCGTCGGCCCGGGAGGTGAGGACGATCGGACACTTCGCGCCGTAGATGAGGCCGCCCATCGCCGCACGCGCGAAATACTGGAGCGACTTGTACAGCACGTTTCCCGTCTCGATGCGCGGCACGACGTAGATGTCTGCGTCGCCCTGGATGCGGCCTTTATACTTCTTGATATGGCACGATTCGAGACTGCAGGCGAGATCGAGCGAGATCGGTCCCTCGACGACCATGTCTTCGCGATGCGCGAGCGCCTTGGCGACCTGATCGGCGACGACGGTCGAGGTCACTTTCTCCGACACCTTCTCGTTGGCCGCGAGCAGGGCGACGCGGGGCGCCCGGTTCGAGCCGAAGAGCCGGTAGGCCTCGACGGCGTTGTCGATCTCCTTCGCGAGCATCTCGGCATCGGGGGCGATATTGAGCGCGACGTCGGTCAGGATCCGGAGGCCCGGCGTCTTTGGAATCTCGAAGAAGGTCAGGTGCGACAGCACCGGGTTTTTCTTGATGCCGCGCTGCGAGTTGAGGACGGTTTTGAGAATCGTGGCGGTCGGCACGAGGCCCTTCATCAGGATGTCCGCCTCGTCGTTCCTGACCAGGTCCACCGCAGTCTGGCAGGCTTTCTGCGCGTCCGCTTCGGGCACGATCTTCACGGATGCGTGCGAGGCCACGGCGCCGTACATCTCCTCGATGCCCTTTCGGTCGCCGATGAGGATTGGCGCGCAGATGCCCATGCGGACGGCCTCGCAGATCGCGTAGGCGACCGCCTCGTCGTGTGCGAACGGGACCGCAACCCGGCAGACCCGCTTCGGGTCGAGATCGCCGGCCAGACGGCCGAAAAATGACTCGTTCATTCCCTTCCTCCGCTGTTTCTCAGTTCCGGTTCAGACGCCGAGGGCATACGAGGCGATGACCATGCGCTGCACTTCGCTGGTGCCCTCGTAGAGCTCGAGAATGCGCGCATCGCGGTAATACCGCTCGACCGGGTAGTCCTTGATGAACCCGTAGCCGCCGAGAATCTGCAGCGCCTGGTGCGCGACCCGCGTCGCCATCTCGGAGCCGTACAGCTTCGCCATCGCGGCTTCCTTCGCGTACCGCTTCTTGTTGTCCTTCAGCCACGCCGCGTGCCACGTGAGCAGCCGCGCCGTCTCGATGTCCATCTTCATCTCGGCCAGCTTGTGATTGATGCCCTGGAAGTCGACGAGGCGGCTGTTGAACTGCTTGCGCTCGCGGGAATACTTGAGCGCCGCCTCGTACGCCGCCCGCGCGACGCCCGTTCCCTGCGCACCGACGCCGACGCGGCCGCCGTCGAGGGTGTCCATCGCGATGCGGAAGCCCCGGCCGGGCGTGCTCACCATGTTCTCCTTCGGCACGCGGCAGTTCTGGAACACCAGCTCCGCCGTGTTGGAAGCGCGGATGCCCAGCTTGTTCTCCTTCACGCCGACCGTGAAGCCGGGCGTGTCCTTGTCGACGATGAACGCGGAAAGGCCGCGGATCTTGGAGGCGCGGTTCGTGCTCGCGATGATGAGCGCGAAGTCCGACACGCCGCCGTTGCTGATGAAGATCTTCGAGCCGTTGATGACGTACTCGTCGCCGTCGAGGACGGCCGTCGTCTCCTGGTTGCCCGAGTCGGAGCCGGCGTTCGGCTCGGTGAGACCGAAGCAGCCCAGCTTCTCGCCGGTGGCGAGGGCGGGCAGGTATTTGCGCTTCAGCTCTTCCGAGGCGTAGGTCATGATGGGGTAGGCGACGAGCGAGTTGGTGAGCGACATCGTGACGCCCTGGGCCGCGCACGCCTTCGAGATCTCTTCGATCAGGATCGTGTAGGTGAGCGCGCTCGCGCCGGCGCCGCCGTACTCCTTCGGGATGATGATGCCCATGTAGCCCTGCTTCGCGATGGCCCGGGTGATCTCCCATGAGAATTCCTGCTTCTCGTCGAGTTCGGCCGCGACCGGTGCGATGACCGTGCGGGCGAACTCGGCGGCGGACTGCCTGATGAGTTCCTGTTCGGGGGTCAGCTTGAAGTCGATCACGCGACGGCCTCCTTTCGCTGGCGGCGGATCTCGGCGGCCAGCATCGGGACCACCTGGTGCAGATCGCCGACGATCGCCACGTCGGCGGCCTTCATGATGGGAGCCAGCTCGTCGCGGTTGACGGCGACGACGAAGTCGGCGCCGGCGATGCCGGCGAGGTGCTGGATGGCTCCGCTTATACCACATGCTATATAAAGTTTGGGGCTGACCGACTTGCCGGTCTGGCCGACCTGGTGATCGTGGCCGATCCAGCCCGACTCGACGGCGGCGCGGGAGGCGCCGATCTCGGCGCCGAGCGCATCGGCCAGGTCGCGGAGGGTGTTGAACTGCTGGGCCCCGCCGACGCCGCGGCCGCCCGCGACGATGATCTGAGCTTCGGACAGGTCGACATGCCGGGCGGCGGTCTTGATGGTCTCGCGGACGATGACCTTCAGATCGACGTCCTTCAAGCCGATCTTCACGGTCCGCACCTCGCCCTTGCGCGCGGTGTCGGCCTTTATGGGCTTCATGACGCCGGGCCGGACGGTCGACATCTGGGGCCGGTGGTTCGGGCAGACGATCGTGGCCATCACGTTCCCGCCGAAGGCCGGGCGGGTCTGGAGCAGCAGGCCGGACGCGGCCTCGACGGCGAGCTCGGTGCAGTCGGCGGTCAGGCCGGTGCGGAGGCGGTTCGCCGTGCGCGGCGCGAGGTCGCGGCCGATGATCGTCGCGCCGATCAGCACGATTTCGGGCTTCACGTCGCGGATGACGCCGGTGAGCGCCCGACAGAACGGCGCGGTGCGATACTCGGCCAGCTGCGGGTCGTCGACCGTGAGAACGACGTCGGCGCCGTGCGCGATGAGCGTGTCGGTCATCGGCCCGACCTGGTGGCCGAGCAGGGCCGCGTACAACGGCACCTTGCGCTCGTCGGCGAGGCCGCGGCCGCGGCCGAGCAGCTCGAGAGCCACCTTCGCGGGCGCGCCGTCGCGCGTCTCGACGAAGACCAGGATGCCCTTCCAGGAGGACAGGTCGGCTTTCGGCGCATCGGAAGCGACGGAGGCGATCGCCTTGAACTTGCAGGAATCGACGCAGCTTCCGCAGTGGATACAGTTGGCGTTCATGATCGCCTTGCGCTCGATCATGTCGATGGCGTCGTAGGGGCAGGCCTTCAAACAGGCGCCGCAGCCGACGCACAGGTTTTTATCGATGATGATGGCCATGGCGACTCAGATGATTCCTTTCTCGCGGAGAATCTCGAGGGTTTTGGGCACGGTCACGGCGGGATCGCCGGTCAGGATCGTGCCCGCGCCCTTCGGGGTCGGCGTGAACGTTCGCCGCACCTGGGTGGGGGAGCCTTTCAGTCCGATCTGCTCGGCGGGGGCGCCGATATCGGCGGCGGACCAGACCGTGAATTTCTTCTCGCGATACGCGCCGATGCAGCCGTGCAGCGTCGGGATGCGGGGGATGTTGGTCTCCTTGAGACAGGTCAGCAGGGCCGGCATCGGCACGGTGAGCCGCTGCGTGCCCGAATCGCTCTGCCGGTCGATCAGCAGGCCGCCGTATCCGAACCGGGCGTTCAGCACGTAGGTCACCTGCGGAATCTGGAGAAACTCGGCCAGCTGGGGACCGACCTGGGCGGTGTCGCCGTCGATGGCCTGCCTGCCGCAGATGATCAGGTCATACGCGCCGATCTTCCTGATCGCATGCGCGAGCGCCGAAGCCGTCGCGAGCGTGTCGGCTCCGGCGAAGGCGCGGTCCGACAGCAGGACGGCATCGTCGGCGCCCATCGCCAGAACTTCGCGCAGCGCCACTTCGGCCTGAGGCGGTCCCATCGAGATGACGGTGACGGTGCCGATGCCGGCGGCTTCACGAAGCTGAAGGGCCAGTTCCACGGCATGCCGGTCCTCGGGATTCACGATGCTCGGAACGCCCTCGCGGATCAGGGTGCCGGTGGCCGGGTCGATCCGGACGTCGTTGGTGTCCGGAACCTGTTTCACGGTGACGATTATTTTCATTGGATCATCCTTGTGTTGTCCGGCCGCTCAAAGCTTTTCGCCGATGCGGTTGCGCAGAATTTCCGAGGTGCCGTGGCCGATCTTGAGGAAGCGCGAGTCGCGGAAGAGGCGCTCGACGCGGCTCGGCTTGACGTACCCCGTGCTGCCCATCGCCTGCACCGCGAAATCGGCGACCGAGAACGCCGCTTCGGTGCAGTAGACCTTCGCCATGGCGGCCTGCGTGAAGAACGAGCCCTTCACGGCCGACTGCTCGACCGCGCGCCACACGTGCAGACGCGAAGCATCGATGCGCAGCGCCGCATCCGCGAACCTCCACTGGAGGCTCTGGAAGCTGCCGACCGGCTTTCCGAACTGTTTCCTTGTCTTGGCGTGCTGCGCGGCGTCATCGTAGGCCTGCTGGCCGAGCCCGGTGGCGATGGCCGCGACGCAGATGCGCAGCTCGCTCATGATCTGGTCATACAGGTCGAGACCGTAGCCGTAGACGCCGATCAGGGAGTCCGCCGGAACCTGGACCTTCTCGAAGCTCACCGGGGCGGCCTCGAGTCCGTTCATGCCCATGGTGTGATGGAAATCGCCCGCCTTCACGCCTGCCGATTCGCGCGGAATCGCGAACAGCGAGGTGCCGGTGCCTTCCTGCTCCTCCGTTTTCGCGAGCAGCAGGATATGCGAGGCGCGCCCGGCCCAGTTCACGTAGGCCTTGCCGCCCGAAACCTCGAAGCGGCCGTCCGGCAGCTTTTTGCAGACGGTGGCCATCGACTGGAGGTCCGACCCGGCTTCGCGCTCGGTCGCCGCGATCGAGAAGATCGATTCGCAGGCGGCGGCGGCCTTCGCAAGTTCGTCCTTGCGGGCGAAGTTGAACGCCCGTCCGTTCAAACGGATGCCGAGAACGACCTGCTGGGCGATCAGGAGGGCAACGGGCGGGCTGTGTCTGCCAAACTCCTCGAGCAGAAGGGAAAGCTGGAACATGCCCAGGTTCTCTCCGCCGAGATTCTCGGGGAGAAACGGCTTCAGGAGAGCGTTGCCCCGAAGCAGAGCAGGCAGGTCGTCGATGCGGCCGGTTGTGTCGATGCCGTCGGCGCATGGGCCGAGGACTTCCTCCGCCGTCGTCCGCCAGAGGGTCTGGCGTTGCAAATCCTTTTCGTCGAGCTCGAAGTTCACTGGGTGCGATCCTTTCTTTTACGCTCCGGCCGCGTCCGGCCGGGTACGATCATTCGTAGGTCCGGGCTTTTTCCTCGCCGCGCAGCACGCGAAGGGCGCCCAGGGCGAGGGCCGCGAGTTCGTCTTCGCCGGGAACGACCACGACGCGGCCCATGGATTCAATATACTGCTTTATATCATTTACGAGAATCGAACAATGCGCCGCCCCGCCCGTGATGACGATGGCGCGCAGCTTTCCCTTGAGAACGGCGAAATACGAGCCGATCTCCTTGGCGACCTGATAGGCCATGCCGGAGAGGACGGCGGCCGCTTCCTCGTCTCCGCTTTCGATGCGCTTCTCGATATCGATCAGGTTGCTCGTGCCGAGATAGTTCATCAGCCCGCCGCGACCCACGATCAACTTCTTCATCTCGGCATGCGTATACTTGCCGCTATAGCAGAGGGCCGCAAGGTCGAGGCTCGGCAGGGTGCCGGCGCGTTCGGGCGTGTAGGGGCCGGCTTCGAGGCCGTTGCTGACGTCCACGCAGCGGCCGGCCTCCATGGCGACGACCGAAATGCCGCCGCCGAGATGCACGGCGACGAAGTTGTCCGCGTTGAAGTCCCAGTTTTCCCTGGCGCAGACCTGGCGGATCACGGCCCGGATGTTGAGCGCGTGCCAGATGCTGCGGCGGGGAATTTCCTTCAGCCCCGAATACCGCGCGATATCGCGCATCTCGTCGACGACCACGGGATCGACGATGAACGCGGGGATGTCGAACTCCTTGTGGAACGAGTAGGCCAGCACGCCGCCGATATTGCTGGCGTGTTCCCCGTAGACGCAGGATTGGAGGTCCTCCGCCATCCTGGCAGAGACCGTGTAGGTGCCGCCGACCATGGGCTTGAGCAGCCCGCCGCGGCCCACGACGGCGCTCAGATCCGCCGGGGCGAGGCCCTGTTGCCGAAGAAAGTCGAGCATGACCTGGCGGCGCATCGGGACCTGGTCGAGGATCCGGGGATACGCTTCGAGGTCCTTGGCAGGGTGGTCCACCTTGCCGATCGCGACGGGCTTCTCGTTCTCGAAAAGGCCGAGCTTCGTTGAGGTGGAGCCGGGATTGACGACGAGAATTCTGATGGGAGCGCTCATGATTCCTTTCCTCGTAAAGCCAGGCGGAAGGGCTTCTCTTTTTTTCCGCACGTGCCCTTCATACGCCTGCCGGCCCGATGTGTGGCCGGGAAATCCGGCGCTGTCTCCGCCGGATGGAGTCGTTGTCCGAACGTATCTGCCAAACCGAAAACCTTTTCCAGACTGTCGAGAGTGAGAGCGTCAGACCGAGAGATTCCCTGCGAATGGTAGCATCGCCCTGGAAGCCTGTCAAATGAGCACGTGAAGCCGTGTTACTGCCAACCGCCGGTGAGGAACGGATTATGCACGGCTTCGTGCGACAGATTCGTCGATGGCCCATGGCCGGGAAGGGCGAGCCGGTCGCCGAGGGGCAGAAGTCGTTCCCGGATCGACCGGACGAGCTGTGCCCCATCGCCTCCGGGAAAATCCGAGCGGCCGATCGACCCTGCGAACAGGGCGTCGCCGGTGATGACGGCCTGGTCGAAGGCGATGGCAAGCCCGCCCGGCGTGTGCCCCGGAACGGCGATGACGCTTCCCCGGTCACGCCCGATCGCGATCTCGTCGCCGTGCCTGACCAGCGTTTCCGGCGGTCGCGCGGTGAACGCGGTATCGAGAAACAGCGACAGGTTCAGCCGGGCGTCTCCAAGCATGGGGGCGTCCTCCTGCGAGCAGAGCACCTTCGCCCCGGTGGCGGCCCGGACGGCCTCGAGGCCGGCGATATGGTCGGCGTGTCCGTGCGTCAGAAAAATGCGCGTCGTCGTCCAGGCCAGCTCCTTCAGCCGATTCATCAGCAGCGGGGCGTCCTCGGCCGGGTCGACGACGATGCCGTCGCCGGCCTGCGGATCGTAGACGAGATACGTGTTGACGTCGAGCGGGCCGAGCGTGAGGCATTCGATGATGAGGTTTCCCGAACGATACTGGTTCGTCATCGTTGTCATGCCTCGTCAGAGGTCGTTCTCATACATGATCGGCTTCAGAATGCCGATGAACGGCAGGTTTCTGTAGAAATCCTTGAAGTCGAGCCCGTACCCCACGGCGAACTCGCTTGGAAGCTCGAATCCGCAGTAGTCGATCTTGACCTCGCGCTGGTGGCACTGTGGTTTGCTGCAGAGCGTGCAGACCTTGAGACTGCGCGGATGCCGCGTCGCAAGCAGGTCGACCAGATACGACAGGGTCAGCCCCGTATCGACGATGTCCTCGACAATCAGGACATTCCTGTCCTCGATGCACTCGTTCAGATCTTTCAAAATCCGCACCACGCCAGAACTTTTCGTCGCGTGGCCGTAACTGCTGATGGCCATGAACTCGGTATTCACCGGAAGGTCGATGTGCCGGCACAGGTCGGCCATGAAGAGAAAGGCGCCCTTCAGCACGCAGACCAGGACGAGGCTTTCCCCTTTGTAGTCCTGGGTGATCTGTTTTCCGAGTTGGGCGATCCGTGTCTGGATCTCGTGCGTGGGGATAAGAACGCGTTCGATATCAGGATGAGGAGATTTCACGGCAGCTTGCCCCTCCGGGCCCACTCGATCGTGCGGCGCAACCCCTCGTCGAGGGCCACCTTGGGCTCCCAGCCGAGCATCGTTTTCGCTCGGGTGATGTCGGGGCGACGGCGCCTGGGGTCATCGACCGGGAGCGGCTTCGAAACGATCGGCAGCGCGCTTCCCGAGATCGCCAGGATGCGCTCGGCGAACTCTTTGATCGTGAGCTCGGTCGGGTTGCCGAGATTGGTGGGGAACTGGTCGCCGCGCTCCATGACGGCCATCATGCCGTCGACGAGATCGGAGACGTAGCAGAAGCTGCGGGTCTGTGAACCGTCGCCGAACAGGGTTAGCGGCTCGTTGCGCAGCACCTGCGAGATGAACGCCGGCACCACGCGGCCGTCGTTCAGGCGCATGCGCGGCCCGTAGGTGTTGAAGATGCGGATGATCCGCACGTCGACCTTGTGGTAATCGCGGTAGGTGACCGTCAGCGCTTCGGCAAACCGCTTCGCCTCGTCATAACAGGAGCGCGGGCCGACCGGGTTTACATGGCCCCAGTAGTCTTCTTTCTGAGGATGAATCTCGGGATCTCCGTAGACTTCCGAGGTCGAGGCGAGGAGTAGCCGCGCCCCGTGCAGTTTCGCCATGCCCAGCATGTTGTGCGTGCCGAGCGCGCCGACCTTCATCGTCGGGATCGGAAGCTTCTGGTAATCGATCGGGCTGGCCGGCGAGGCCAGGTGGTAGATGCGGTCGACCTTGTCGCCGAAATAGATCGGCTTCGTGATGTCGTGCTCGACGAGGGTGGCGGCGCCGCTCTCGAGATGCTTCGCGACGTTCTCGCGACAGCCGGTGACGAAATTGTCGAGGATGAGGACCTTGTGACCCTGTTCGATCAACCGGTCGACGAGATGAGATCCGATGAAGCCGGCTCCGCCGGAAACGACGATACGCATGAGGTGTCTCCTGGAAAAGTTCTGAGCCGTCATTCAATCATTCACGCCTTGAAAAATCAATGTCGATTTCTGGAACTTTCGCTTCCGGTTGCGGTCAATACCCTGTGCCCGAATGAAATCACCGGGCAACTGCGAATTCACCGGACTACCGGCTCGAGGAGGCATGACATGCATCGTACATATCGATCTCGTGACGTTCTGGCCGTCGTTTTCAGCCTGCTGCTGATCGTCGGCCTCGTCGGAACTCCGCTCGTGGCTTCCGCCGAACCAGGCCAGGCCGCGCGTGAACTCCAGATGGCGTTTACCACGGTCGCCAAAACCCTGAAGCCGAGCGTCGTCAACATCCGCGTCGAGCGCACCGAAGGAGGACAGGAGGGGCAATCTCTCGGGGAAGACGAGGAAGACCAATTCAGAGGAACCCCGTTCGAGGATCTGTTCAAAGACTTCTTCAGGAACATGCCGCGCGGCAGAAAATTCGGCCCGCGCACTCCTTTCAAGTCCGAGGCTGCCGGATCGGGCGTCATTTTCAACGCGAACGGAACGATCCTGACGAACAACCATGTTGTGAAGGGTGCTACGAAGATGACCGTCAAATTCCATGACGGCAAAGAAGCACCGGCCACCATGGTTGGCCAGGATCCTCAGAGCGATCTGGCTGTCATCAAGGTCAATGTGGACTTCCCGCTGCAGGCGGCCTCGTTCGCAGATTCCGACAAGATCGAGGTCGGCCAGTGGTGCATGGCTATCGGCAGTCCGCTCGGCCTCGAGCAGTCCGTGACCGTCGGCGTCGTCAGCGCTCTCGGACGCTCTGGAATAGGCGCAACGGCCATCGAGGATTTCATCCAGACCGACGCGAGCATCAATCCCGGCAACTCGGGCGGCCCTCTGGTCGATCTCGACGGCCGCGTGATCGGTATCAACACCCTGATCTTCGCCGCACCCGGCTCGGGCATCGGCTTCGCGATCCCCTCGAACATGGCGAGCCGCGTTGCAACGCAGATTTCCGAGACAGGTTCGGTCGAACGGCCGTACATCGGCATCACGATGCAGGCCGTGACGCCCGAACTGGCCGAGCATTTCTCGCTCGGCGACAAGAACGGCGCCGTCGTAATGGAGGTTAATCCCGACACGCCGTCCGCCAAAGCGGGCCTCCAGCAGATGGATATCATCCGTTCGATCGACGGGAAGGAGATCAGGTCGACCAGCGACGTTCAGAAGTACATTCTCAGTCGGAAGGTCGGCGACAAGGTTTCATTCGACATTCTCCGGAACGGCGAAAAGAAAACGATTCCGATCGTCCTCGAGCGCATGCCTCGCACCTTCGGACTGCGTGATCCCGAAGATCTGCTGCACCAGGAAAAAGGCTCGGGCAAAAAGGATGAGGAAGAACGCCCCTACAAGAGCCTCGGCTTCTCGTTCAAGGTGCTGACGCCGGAGCTGGCCGAGTCGATGCGGATCGAAAAAAAGTCCGGCCTCGTCGTCACGGATGTCGGAGAGAATTCCCCGGCGGCGGAAGCCGGATTACGGCCCCGGGACGTTATCACGCAGATCAACGGCAAGGCCGTTACCGACGAGGCGACTCTCGTTTCTGCGCTGAAAAGTCCCTCGGGCGCCAAGAAAAGCTCCGTGTTCGTCGTGATCCGGGAGGGCACCCCGCTGTTTCTGGTGATTTCGTCCGAAACCCCGAAAAAAGATTGATTTCCGCATGCCAAAAGCCAGTGTTGAATCTCCCTGTCGTTCTGAGCCTGTCCAAATACGAGAGGCGATCCTCCGTCGATAGGCTCAGAGCGAGCGGATGGCTTGCATTCCGGGAGATGCAATAGGCGCATCGTCAGATGGAAAAAGGCCGGCCGGTTCCTGCGATGAACCGGCCGGCCGTTTTTCCGAAACGACCGTTAAAAAAACTCAGGCTCCCGCCGATACTGGCACCATCATTCCACGCTCATGACCACCGCAGACCAGGAGCCGCAACACCATGATGAAGGAAGTCATTCTCGCGATCGCACTCACGCTGCTTTTTTCCGTCGGAGTCGGCGTGCTGTTCGTCCGTACCATCATGGAGATGCTGGAGTTGATGTTCACGAATACGCCCAGCCACCGCGAGCACCAGGGGCCTGAAAACAAGGGCGCCTGAGGTGGGCTCAGTTCTGCCTGAGCACGCCGTGAACCGAGCACCGGAACAGCCGGCGGCCATCCTTGTAGATAATCGAGTATTCGCCCCCGTCGGGACATTTTGGAATACTTGTCAGTATTTTTTCTGAGAGCAGTTTCTCGGGATCGTATTTGAACATCTTCTTGTTCGTCTTCTTGTCGTAATACAGGACGGCAAGGATCAGCGACTTCATGATCGAAAAGCAGCGAAGTTTCTGATCTGCCGAGTAGGCCGCGATTTTCTTCAGAACGTCCTTATATTTTCTCTGGGCGCGGCCGTATTCCGAGAACAGGAGTTTCTGATCCCTGATGTCGACCTGCGGCGAGTTGAAGCCGTTGATGTTCTGGATCAGCTGAAGGTACGAGCGCTGGAAGTCGGTATGGACTTCTTTGAACTGGAACTGCTCGAAAACGCTCCCGCTGGCAATCGTTGTCGGCGCCGACGCGACGGCTGAATGGCGTTCCGCTGAATGTTTCGGCGCGGGAACCGTCGGCGTTTCGGCCGTCCAGCACCCCGTAAGGAACACCAGGGCGGCAAGAATGGGCGCAAAAAACCCCGGGGCGGATCGCGCCCCGGAAATGCTGTGTTTCGCTTGTCGCTGATACAGGTGTGTATCCACGGAAATGACCGCCCATCCTAACAGTCCGGGAAAGGCGTGTCAATCCGAGCGTCGTCACGATGTTCATCCCGGACGCCACGCGATGCACATTTGCACGTTTCCCGCCACGATCGCCATGGGCGTTCCGCGAAGCGCCCCTTCCAGGGAAACGAAGCGGTGGGGCGGATTTCGGATTCGTCCGCGGTATCCCTGAAATCTCTGGCGCGGCTCATTCTGCATTTCTCTTTACATCGCCGGCTCAGGACGTGCGGCGATGTGTATCAGAGGCTTCGTTGCGCGGGGTTGCGATGAGTATGTTGAAGGGCGACACCCCCTGTGCTATACTCCCCCCACACTTTTTTCAAATTGAGGGGGATGCCAGATGGCCGATGAATCGAAGAAAACCGTATTCCGGAAAATCGTCGTGCCTGATGAGGAAAAGAAGAAGTATCTCGTCGGGAACACCCCGCCGTTCCTCGGCAAGCCGTATGAACTGTCGCCGGAAGACCTGACGATCGGCCGCGAAGAGGGGCGCTCCATTCAGATCCCCAGCGACATGGTGTCTCGCCTGCACGCCACGATCTGCTACAAGGACGGCGCCTTTTTCATCGTCGACAACGACAGTTCGAACGGCACGTATCTGAACAACAAGCAGATGACCCCGAACACGCCGGTCCAACTGAACCACAAGGACGTCGTGAAGTTCGATATATATGAATTCATATTCATCGACTCCGCCCGCGCGGACCTGTGGGAGACCCTCAAGCCCCTGAACCGAAGCGGCGCCCAGACCATCACGTTCTACAGTCCGAAGGGCGGAGCCGGCCTGACAAGCATCGTGTCCAACCTGGCGTATGCGATGGCTTCGCAGACGAAGAAAAAAGTCGCCGTGGCCGATTTCAACCTCCGCTTCGGCGACGTCCTGACGTATCTCGGCGGAAAGCCCGGCCTCGGGATTCACGAACTGATCCAGGAACCCGAAATCACGGGGGAAAAGATCGGTAAATTCCTCCGCCAGGGCCCCGGATTCGATTATCTGACCGCCCCCGTCAAGACGGAATACGCGGAGCTCGTGAAGGCCGACCACGTGAAGAAGATTCTCTGGAGCCTCGAAGCCAACCACGACTTCGTGTTCGTCGACTCCAAGAACGAGATCGACGACGTCTCGCTCACCACCTGGGAACTCTCGACCCAGATCTTCGTCGTCGCTCAGCCGGAAATCGGCCAGATGCTGGCGCTCAAGAAGATTCTCGACATCATGAACCAGCTCAAGTATCCCGAGACGAAGGTGAAGGTGCTCATCAACCGGCTGGGACGCCCCGGCACCCTTTCTTCCGAGGAGATCAAGACGATCGTCCGCCGCGACTTCATTTCTCTGCCGTTCTCCCCGGAAGACGCAGTTCTCACCTCGCACGGCGGTCAACTCTACGTGAAGGAACGGAGCTCCTCCCCCCTTTCCCAGGGGATCCTGAACATCCAGCGGACTCTCTGCGGCGAAGAAAAGATCGCCGAGGAAGGCGGAATTTTCAGCAAACTTCGCGCCGTTCTCGGGTTTTAACTGACGCTCCGTGGCAGACTATAACGGCAAGCGGGCCGGCAATTACACCATCGTCCAGAAACTGGGCGACGGGGGATTTGCCACCGTGTATCTCGCCCAGCACACGGTGCTCGAAAAAAAGGCGGCCGTCAAATTCCTTCTCGAGGAATGGATCAACGAGCCCGACGTCGTCAGCCGCTTCTTCGACGAAGCCCGAACCATGGAGCGGCTCAAGGAAAGCCCGAATATCGTCGAGATCATCGATATCGCGAGCAAGGAGATCTGCGAGCGCGAGGGGCTTCCGCCCTACTTCATCATGGAATACATCGACGGGAAATCCCTCGAGGCGAAGATTCACTCTGATGAGGGCTTCACGCTCGAATTCATCGTCGATGTTATTTCCACCGCCCTGAAAGCCTTGTCGCATTGCCATGCCAAGGGCGTCATCCATCGCGACATCAAGCCCAGCAACATCCTTCTGACCTCCGACGGCAGGGGCAAACTCACGGACTTCGGCATCGCCAAGGCGAAACTGAACACCAGCAAGACGGGGAGCGGTCTCACGCTCGGCTCGACCGATTACATGTCCCCCGAGCAGGCCCTCGGCAAGCGCGACATGGATCATCGGTCGGACATCTACTCGATCGGCGTCACCCTCTATGAAATGGTCGTCGGAACCCTGCCGTTCGTTTCCGACAACCCGAATTCCGTCGCCCTGATGCACATCCAGGAACCACCGAAGCCGCCGATCGAAGTGAATCCGGCCTGCCCGCCGCGCCTGAACAGTATTATTCTTAAAGCTATGGAAAAGAAGCGGGAAGACCGCTTCCAGACCTGCGAAGAGATGATCGAAGCCCTCAAGCGGATGGACGAACCGGAAGAGCCCGTTACCGCCGACGTCGAGAGCGTCGATCTTTCCACCATGCCGTCGGAGATGCCCGAAGACGGCCTGAAGGAAAAGACCGAGTCCGATATCGCCGATTCCGTCTCGAAACGGACGACGAAGGTGACGCAGGCCCTTGCCTCGCAACCGGTCCGCAACACGATGTTCATGGTCGGACTCGTCGTCCTCTTCACGATCTCCTTCCTCGGCGTGCTCAAGGGCTACATGGTGTATACCCAGGGCATTCTCGTCGTCGAGTCCGTTCCGCCGGGCGCTACGGTCCTGGTCGATGGAAAACAGATCGGCTCGAGTCCGTTTTCTCTGACGCTCGCTCCAGGCACCTACAAGATCGGTTACGATCTCCCGGGATACCATTCGCAGTCCGTCAGGGCCGATCTCCAGGCGCGCGCGACCCTCAGGATCAGCCGCCAACTCCGGAAAATCGTCGCGGATCTCGACAAGAAGGCCGCTGCCGTCTTCGACGATCTCCCGGCCGCAGGTTCCGTTGATCCGAAAAAAGCCAAGCAGGTTGCCCAGCAGCAGGACGCCCTTCAGGACATCGACCGGTTCCTCGACCAGTGGAAGCAGGAACCGGATGTCCATCTCGCCTGGGAACGCTATGCGGCGGAAAAGGGCTACCTGGCGCATGCCGAGCAGTATTACCAGGTTCGCTCCGCCCAGAACGCAGGCAACATCCTCTTCACGACGATGCTCGGCCGTATCCAGATGGCCCGCGGCAACATGAAGGAGTCGCTGGACACGCTCACGAAGGCCTGGTATATCGACCAGAATGATATCCTGATGCTGAACTCGCTCGGAGACTATTTCCGCAAGGAAAACAACAGGGAAAAGGCGAAGCAGTATTACGACCTTTCCCTGTTTCTTGATCCCGATCAGACGGCAATCCTCCAGATCGTAAAACAGCTGTAACAGGGGAGGGGAGGAACGTGGAATACAAGGTTTTCGGTAAATCCGATATCGGGAAGGTCCGCTCGAACAACGAGGACGCCTTCCTTACAACCGATAAAGACGGAGTTTTTCTCGTTGCCGACGGCATGGGAGGCCACAAAGCCGGTGAAGTCGCGTCGAATATCACCAGGGACGTGATCTCCTCGAAACTCATCCAGCAGGAGGTCGGCGACAACGTCGAGGCTCTGATCCGCGAGGCGTTCCTCGCCGCGAACGAGAAGGTGCGCGCGACCGCCTCGGGCAACACCGACCAGCAGGGGATGGGCTGCACCTGCGTTCTTCTCATGCTCCGCGATCAGAACTTCTTCGTCGCCCATGTCGGCGACAGCCGGATCTACCTCTTTCGGAAAGGCCAGCTCAAACAGGTCACCCGCGACCACTCCTACGTCGAGGAGTTGTTCATTCGCGGCCTGATCAACGAAGAGGAAAAGAAGGGCCACCCCTACCGCAACCAGATCACCCGCTATATCGGCTGCTCGTCGAAGCTCGAGGTCGACATCACATCCGGACCGGTATGGAACGGCGACGTGTTTCTGCTGTGCAGCGACGGCCTTACCGAGGAAGTGAAGGACGACAAGATCGAGGAGATTTTTTCGAAGAACCTCGAACCCGACGCAACGGCGAACATGCTCGTCGAAGAGGCCCTGAAAAACGGCGGCAGGGACAACGTGTCGGTCGTCATCGTTCAGGTGACGTCCAAGAAAACCAGCTTTTTCAAAAAACTCCTCGGCTGGTGACGGTTCGATACACGCCGGGCCCGTGATTCCATCGGAATCACGGGCCCGGTGTCCTTCGGGCCGAAAACGTTACAGGCCGAAGACGTCCTTGATCATCGAGAACATGTTCCAGGTGCCCTTGTCGGGTTCCTCGCCGACGAGGCACTGGCACAGCTTCTCGACCGACAGCTTGAGGGGCGAGTTTTCGGGCGTGTCGAGCACGAACGGCGACCCCTTGTTGATCGAGGGGATGACGATGTCGCCCTCGCTCGGGATGAAGTAGCTGATGGCATAGCGGAGCGAATTTTCGACCCTGGAGGGCTCGAGACCGAGCGTCTTGAAGGCTCGGTTGAGAACCACCTTCACCTTCTCGCGCGGGATTTTCATCCGCTGGAACAGCTCGAGGAGCAGTTTCGTGTTCTTCACGAAGGTGAGCTCCATCGTCATGATCAGCAGGATCAGGTCGCTGATTTCGAGGAGCCGGAGTTCGAGTTCCGACAACTGGTTATGCGTGTCGATGATGATGTAGTCGTAGTTCGTCCGGAGCGATTCAATAATCTGCTCTATAAATTCGATGCGGATCTTCTCGGCGTATTCCGGGAGCGGCGGCGGGAGCAGGACTTTCAAGCCGGATTTGTGGACGGTCAGCTGGCTTTCGATCTTCTCGGGTCTGAGCGGGCCGCCCTGTGTGAGTAGCTCGTAAATGTTCCTGTCGTTCGGCAGGCTGAGGAGGATCGCCTGGTCGCCGAAAGCCAGGTTGAGATCGAGCAGGACGACGCGTTTTCGCCACTTTTTCGCGAGCAGGACTCCCGTGTTCGCCGACAGGACAGATTTGCCGGCGCCGCCTTTGGCGTTGTAGAACGTGATCACCTGCCCGAGAGGCGCCTTGCTCATGCCCTGCTCGAGCAGGATCGATGCGCGTCGGGTGTACTGGTAGCGGAGTTCCCGGGCGAAGCCGGCGTTGAGGCCGATCAGGCGGAGAACGTCGATCTTGGGGATGAACAGGATCTGGAAGTCCTGATACCCGATCAGCGTGGTGAGGGCCGGGGTTCCGTTCAGGACTTCGACTTCGCCGTAGGTGTCTCCCGGATCGAGGGTGAAAAGCGTTTTCTTGCGGCCCTCGTGGGTCTTGACGACGGAAACCTGGCCTTCGACGACGAGCAGGATCTCCTTGACCTCCTCGCCTTCGAGGAGAATTTTCGTTCCGGAGGTGTATTTCTGGATGCGGCAGGTGTTCTTGAGCTTCTCGACCTCGTGGCGCGGAAGCGTGCTGAAAAACGGAAACGTTTTCAGGTCAATCATCGTGCGTACATCCTCTCGTGAATTTCACATGCGGAAGTATAAGAGAAGGGCCCCGTGAGCCGCAACTTTATTTCGAAGGGTGAAACTTTTTTGCGGGAGTTGGGGTAGAATAGACATAACTCGTCAGGGGAGAATCGCGTATGAAAGCCAGATACCTCATATTGTCACTTCTGATGCTCATGACAGCCGTCACGATGCCCGTCGTGGCAGGCGAGAACCCCTTCTCCGGCAAGCAGGTCAAGATAGACGACGAGGCGCAGGCCGCGACGGCACCGGCACTTCCCGTCATCAAGGAAGGCCAGCGCGTCAAGGGAACGATCGATGTCTCGACTTCGCTGAACGTGCGTTCCGGCCCCTGGGGCGAGGTCCTCGGATCGCTCGGCCCCGGCGACAAGGTCACCATCGTCGGCCAGCTCGGCGACTGGTACAAGATCGAATACAACGGAAAGACCGCGTTCGTGCACTCCACCTACGTGCTCCGCGACGGCGAGCCGAAAAAGACCCTTCCGAAAAGCGGATGGGTGAACGCCCGCCTCGGGCTCAACGTGCGGCGCGTCCCGGGCGGCGACATCATCGGCACCCTGAAAGACCAGCAATCCGTCGAGATCCTCGGCGCGACCAAGGATTGGTACAAGATCAAATACGGCGACAACGAGGCCTTCGTTTCCCGCCAGTATATCGACACCGACCAGCCGGCCGCCCCGGCCTCGAACGTCGAGAAGAACGACTTTATCGGATATGTAACGGCAGATATAGGTTTGAACGTGCGAACCGCCCCGTGGGGAGCGATCGATACCACCCTGCCATACGGCATCGCCGTGCGCGTCACGGGCAAGGTCGACGACTGGTACCAGATCGAATACAACGGGAAAACGCGGTATGTGCATTCCAATTATGTCACGAAGAATCGCAACGAGGTTACCGGGGGGCCCGGCTCTCCTTCGACCTCCGCTCCTCCGACGACGGCATCTTCCGGCTCTCTGCAGCAGAGAATCGTGTCTGAAGCCAGGAAGCTGATCGGCAGCACCAGGTTCAGGACCGCCGACGTCGATTATGGCAATCTCGCCTGCGCCAAGGTCGTCACCACGGCCCTCAAGAACGCCGGCGCGATCGACAGCGTCTCCCTCAACTGCCGATCGACGGTCGACATGCTTCACGCGGAGGGCTGGAAGGACGTTTCGGCGCCTCCCTACAAGGAAGGCGACGTCATTCTCTGGAAAACGTACGATTACACCGGCGACGGCGTGAAAGACCCCGACACGCACATCGGCATCATCGTGAAGGAAGGCAACAGCTACATGGCGATGAACAACTCGTCCCGTCTCCGCACGCCGCGCCTCTCCGAACCTTCGTCGATCGGGCCGGTCACCCGGGTCATGCGGAAAAGCTGAGCCGGTCTGTACATTCCGAAAACATCGAGGACAACATGCACGGGAACAGAACATCGAACCACTCGGGACTCGGGCTTCTTCTCGCCGGAGTTCTTGCTGTGACGGCCTGGGGGGCTCCTCCCGGTTGGCAACTCACCTACGGCACGGGCCCGTCCCAGGTCGGGTATTACAACGACAAGGTGAACCCGAAAATCGAGGAGGCGTCTCCCTTTGGACCCATGGCGTTCCGGCTCGACGATGGCGATCTCTGGCTGGCCGACTCGATCGGCGGCCGTCTCCTCTGGCTCGGCGCCGGCGGCGCCCTCAAGGGTGCGATGAAGGTGCCCGGCGTCGGAACCGACACGCTTCTCGAGGATATCGCCCTCGTCAAGAACCAGGCCGGCAAGGTCGAAGCCGCCTGGGTGGCTGACGGCGCTGACCTGTTCGTCAGGAAATTGTCGGTTCCGGCCGGCAGGGAAATCGCGCGGGTCGGCGGCAGAGGTCAGGAACCAGGCCTGTTCACGCAGATCCACCAGCTCGAGGTCGGCCCGACCGGAAGGCTGTACGTCGGTGATTTCGGCAGGGCCGTCATCTCGATTTTCGATCCCGCAGGGAAACTTCTTCGCGAGCTGCCATGGGAACGGTCGGGTTTCGCCGTCGATGCGCAGGACCGGCTCTCCACCATCGTGTATGTCGAGGGCGCAGGCTACGTCTGGCAGCGTTACTCAGCCGACGGCCGGCTCGAAAAGGCCGTCCATCTCGGTCTGCCGGCTCTTCAGAACCCCCGCCTCTGGTGGCATGAGCGGGACGGCGGGATCGCGGTTTCGTTCATTCCGGCCGGCGGGTTCCGAGGCGCGATTACGGTGTATTCGTTCGGTCCCGAAGGCGCCCTGCTGAAAAAGTTTTCCGTCAGGCCGCCCCAGGGCATGAACCGGTATCTCGCGCGCGGGGAAGACGGCGTTCTCTGGTGTGCCGCCGCCGACCTTGACAAGGCTCCGAAGGGCGCCTTCAGGATCGTGTCTCTGACCGCGGAGGGTGACAAGTGAAACGAACCGCCGAAGCAGTGTTCCTCGCAATCGCGCTCGCCTGTGCGACCTTCCCGGTTGCGGCGGCTCCCGAGGCGCCGAAATCTCCGGCGAAGGCGCAGACCGTCGATCCCTGGGCCGCCCTGAAAATCAGAAAGGAGACCGTGGCGACGCTTCCCGGCGTCGATTCAGGGGCTCTCGTAGGCATCAGGACCTGTGCGAAAACGGCCATCCTGGTGTACAGGGACGGCCGCGAATCCAGGACCGACCTCCTCACCGGAAAAACAACGCCCGCAACGCCTCTCGAAACCGCCGGAAAAACCGTGCTCGATTTCGCCCTGAGCGGCGACAAGGTCGTTGCGCTGCTATCCGACGGAACGCTGATCGGAGCGAAGCCGGCCGACTGGCCCGCCGGCCCCTTCGCCGCCGTCAGAATCGACATCGCGAACGGCGAGGGGTTTCTGTCGGGCGGCAAGAGCTCTTTCTATCTCGCTCCCCGGGCGACCGACTCCGTCGTCATACCAGGCAACTATCTCTCCATGCCGCTGCGGGACGGCTTTCTGTGGAGCATGACCCGGCCCGGCCTTCGTGCCTGGGAAGCGACGCTCATCGACGGGTTCGGCAATCAGATGAAGAAGATCTTCAAATTCTCCGCCGAGTTCGACCCGACCGGGATCTCGTTCGGACCGACCGGGCCCGAGGGCGAACTGCTCGTCTCCTACTACGTCGGGGCATCCCGCGAAGTTGCCCTCATCGGCCAGAACGGAAGGATGCTCTGGAAACTGCCGGTTTCCGCCCCCGTCTGCCCGCGCGATCTCGCCTGGGACGCCGGCGGGGCCCTTCTCGTGCTCGAACGCGACGGCAACGGCCTCGTCCTGAACAGGATCGCCTTCGAGGTTCCTCAGGGTTGATATAATATTGTATAATACAATACTCCCCGATCCGCGCGGACCGGGGAGTATTGTTTCACGTCGCGCTTGTGCTGAACCTGTCGAAGCGCGAATGCTCTCACCCGTCCACAGGCTCGGGGCGAACGGGGGTGTCATGTCGAAGCGGAAACACTAGATATTGCACGTAATACTCGTCGCCCAGCGTACGGGACGCATCGTCTGTCGCCGCTACGCATCATGAGCCGGAATACAACCAGAACGACTGCCTCTCGGCCGCGAACGCCTGATGTTCGGCGTTCGCACGGGCGACGATCTCGGACGGGGGAGCCCCGGCCAGCAGCGCTTCCCTGACCCAGGAATTGCCGGCGAGGTGGTCGAAAAACGGGTGCGGGAGGCTGGGTCGTGTCGTGAACTCGATACGTCCGGGATGCGATCGCATGAAGGCCGACAGGGTCATGATACCGATTCCGAACGCATCGTGCAGGAGCGGCGAGCCGGTGTCCAAGCGGATGCCCCGGCATGCCTCGCCCTCGAACTTCGAAAAGGTCGGCCTGAACGTGACCGGCGAGACGCGTACGTCAGCCGGCAGGAGCGGCGCGAGAGCTTCGATCCAGGCATCGGGGTCGGCCCACGGCGCGCCGAGAATCTGGAACGGCGCCTCGGAGCCCCGGCCTTCGGAGAGGTTCGTGCCTTCATACAGGCACGTGCCCGGGTAGAACCTGGCGGTGGCGGTCGAACGCATGCTCGGCGAGAGTTTCACCCAGGGAACGCCAAGCTGCTCGAAGGCGGTTCCGCGCCGATAGCCTTGGCACTGCCAGACGGTGAGGGCCGCCGCACGTTCGAGACGGGAATTCCACCAGCGGGCCAGCTCGCCCGGCGTGAGTCCGTATCGGAGCGGGATCGGAAGGTGTCCGACGAAGGATTCGAAGCCGGCCTGAAGCATCGGCCCCTCGACGTCGATGCCGCCCAGCAGGTCGGGACGGTCGAGGACGTGAAAGGGGATTTCGCGCTCCGCCGCGGCTTCCATCGTGTTTCTCAAGGTCGAGATATACGTGTAGAAGCGCACACCGACGTCCTGGATATCGTAAGCCAGCAGGTCAATGCCGTTCAATTCCTCCGCCGACGGCGTTTTTCGGGGACCGTAGAGGCTGTGGATGGGAACGCGATACCTCTGGTGCGTCGAGCTCGCCACGGCTTCGCCGTCCGGCGCATCCGCCCCGAAACCGTGCTCGGGGGTGAAGATGGCTGTCAGCTTGAGGCGGGGGTGATCGGCGAGCCGGTCGACGAGGTGGACGCCGCGCCGGTCGAGAGCCGTCGCGTTGGTGACGAGGCCGAGACGCCCGCCGACGTCGGTCGCCGAGAGAAACGCTTCGAGCCCGTAGTCAAACGTGGTCATGCGGGTGGGTCCTGAGATAGTCGGCGACGAGATACAGCGACCCCGTCACGAGGATCGTGCCGGACGCGGCGCCGGCGTTGAGGGCGGCATCGAGCGTTTCGTGCAGTACCCAGCGGGGGTCCGACGGAAGAACCAGCGCCCGGAAATCTTCCGGGGAAAGGGCTCGCGGGGTCGACGGCGCGACGAACGCCAGCGAGTCGGCGCGTTTCGCCAATTCGGCCGCCATGCGCGAAACCGGTTTCTTCTGCAGGGCGCCGAAAACGACGTGGAGCGGCCGCTTCGGGGGAAACGCGTCGAGATATGCCGTGAGCGAGGAGAGTCCTTCCTCGTTGTGCGCACCGTCGAGCAGGACGGGGGGCGCGCCGTCGATCCACTGCAGTCGCCCCGGCCAGCAAACAGATTCTACACCTCCTGCTATATCATCGGGCGGAAGGTCGAACCCGTGCTTCCGGAGACAGGCGATCACTTCGAGGGCGATCGCGAGATTCTTCAGCTGGTGCTCGCCGGGGAGCGGCAGGAAGGTTTCCGCATCGCGGCCGTCGAGGATCAGCCGGTGCCCCGTCGGTGTGCTTTCGAGGAGTCTGAAGCCCCGGGAGTTTCCGACCGGATGCAACGGAATCTTCTTTTCGCGGCAGACATCGCCGAACAGCCGGAGGATTTCCGGGTCGGATTCACCGGTGATCAGGGGCACCTTGGGGCGAACGATGCCGAGCTTTTCTCGGGCGATCGAGGGACGATCGCTGCCGAGAAGCTCCTGATGATCCGTTCCGATGTTGGTGATGACGGATACCTCGGGGTGAATGATGTTCGTGGCGTCGAGCCTGCCCCCGAGGCCGACTTCGACGAACGCGAGATCGCGGTCCGTTTCGCGGAACGACCACAGGGCCAGGGCCGTGATGATCTCGAAAAAGCTCGGGGCTCCGATCGAGGGCTCGCGTTCCATCAGTTTCACGATATCCAGAAGGGCTTCGACGCCGCGGGCCCATTCCGCCTCGGGTAGGTGGCCCGTCTGGATGCGAATGCGTTCGGTTAGCGAGACGAGATGGGGCGAAACGGTTGCGCCTGTCTGGTAGACGTTTCCCGAAGCAACCATCGACTCGAGAAGGACCGTGACCGATCCTTTCCCGTTCGTGCCGCCGATGACGACGCAGGGCACGTCATGCTGGGGGTTGCCGAGTCGCTCGGCCAGGAACTCCATGCGGTGAAGCCCGAAGGGGCCCGTGATGAGATCGCGGCTGCTAAGCCACTCGATCGCGCTCGTGAAGTCCATGTGCGTTCTTTCCGACAACAAAATATGCCTCGTCCGAGGCGCCGCCACTATAGCAGAAACGAGGCACCGGGAAAAGCTCGGAACCCGGGGGCTTCTCCGAGAGTCGGTGAATTCCATCATGCCGAGGCCCCGTTTCGCAATCTCGAGCCTGTCGAAACCCGAGAGGCTCTCGTCCATCGACAAGCTCAGGGAGTTCGTGGAATGTATGTTCGAACGACACATTCAGAGGGAAGAAAAGGTTTGTTCTTACCGCAGGCCTTGAATCTGCCGATGTGAGTATAGTACTCTGCCGTTTTCACGTATTGTGGGAGCATTTTATGATCAGACCGCATGAGCAAGAGCCTCTCGAAACGCAAAACATCGACGACGTCGAGAACGACGACGAAGAAGAGTCCCTGTCCGTAACCCAGTGGATCATCGGGTGGCTCTGGTTTCTCTTCAAACTCGGATTCGCCCTGACCGTCATCGCGATCATCGTCGTGACGGGCGCCATCATCGGAATCGTCAAGGGATTTTCCGAACAGATCCCCATCGTCTCTGACCGCTCCTACCGGCCGAACCTGACCACCCAGTTGTTCGACTGCAAGGGCCGCCCCCTGGCGTCGCTCCATGCCGAAGAGAACCGCACGCGCATACTCGCGGCGAACGAGATTCCCGACAAGATGCGCCATGCCGTCATCGCGATCGAAGACGAACGCTTCTATCAGCATTACGGCATCGACGTCGTCGGCATCATGCGCGCAATGGCGAAAAACGTGCAGGCGGGAAAAGTCGTGCAGGGCGCTTCCACGCTCACCCAGCAGTTGGTGAAGAACGCGTTCCTCACAAGCGAGAAGACGCTGAAACGCAAACTCATCGAGGCGATGATGGCGTTCCAGCTCGAGCGTAAATACTCCAAGGAAGAGATCCTGACGCTGTATCTCAACGAGATCTACTTCGGACACGGGGCCTACGGCCTCGATGCCGCCTCCCGGATTTATTTCAACAAGGATCCGAAGGACCTGAACCTGCTCGAATGCGCCGCGCTCGCCGGCATTCCGAAAAGCCCGGTCGCGTTTTCCCCGTTCAAATATCCCGAGAACAACCGTCAGCGCCGCGAGCTCGTCCTCGCGAAGATGGTCGAGCTCGGCTTCATTTCCCCGGGCGAATACGAAGAGGCGAAGAAACTTCAGCTCGTTCTCGCCAAAGAAAAGACCGAGACGATGCTCGCGCCGTATTTCGTCACCTACGTGCGCGACAAACTCCTGGAAAAATACGGCGCGAATTTGGTCTATAACGGTGGTCTGAAGGTCTATACCACCGTCGATATCGATTATCAGCGATATGCCGAAGAAGCCATGGATAACGCCGAAATCATGAAATCCCGGCCGATCGAGAAAGACCCGGGTATGAACGGGTCTCTGGTCTGCATCGACGTCAGGACCGGCCACATCAAGGCCATGTACGGCGGCCGCAGTTTCGAACGCTCGCAGTTCAATCGCGTCTCTCAGGCCCTGCGCCAGCCCGGTTCGTCGTTCAAGCCCTTCGTCTACGGTTGCGCTCTCGAAAACGGGGCCCTTCCCGGCGACATCATCGTGGACGAGCCGATCAGTTATACCAACCCCTGGACGCACAAGGTCTGGGCACCGAAAAACTACGATCTCAAGTTCCACGGTCCGGTCACCCTGATCAAGGCCGTCACGAACAGTTTCAACGTGCCTGCGGTGCGCGTGCTCGACAAGCTGACGGCGGCGAAAGTCATCCGGTTCGCCCGGAAACTCGGCGTCAGCTCGCCGATGGAACCGAACCTCTCGCTCGCCCTCGGATCGGGCCAATTCACCCCCCTGGAAATGGCCTCCGCATACGCCGTCTTTGCAAACCAGGGAATCTACACGACGCCGGTCGCCATCACAAAGGTCGAGGACCGCGACGGCAACATCCTGGAAGAGTCCCTGCCGCATGCCCGCGAGGTAATGAAGGCCGTTCATGCCGCCATGCTCGTCGATATGCTCCGCTCGGCCGTCGAGAAGGGAACGGGAAAGCGCGCCATGGTTCCCGGCCATGCCGTTGCCGGGAAGACCGGCACCACGAACGATTACGTCGACGCCTGGTTCAACGGGTTCACGCCTGAACTCGTGACGATCGTCCAGTTCGGATACGACATGCCCAAGACGCTCGGCGCCAAGAAGGCCGGCGGCACGGTGGCGGCCCCGGTCTGGCACGATTTCATGGTAAAGGTTCTCAAGGATTATCCGAAAAGCGATTTCCCCGTCCCCGACGGCGGCGTTCGCCTGAAAATCTGTATGACGAGCGGAAAGCCGGCTTCGCCCGGTTGTCCGAAGGAAGTCGTCAACGGCCAGGTGTATCCCATCGAGGCCGTGCCGAAAAACGAGTGCCACATCCACTCCGGCGGCGGCACGTTCGCGATCGATAACGAGGAAGGCGTGGAGTTCGCGTCGGGCCTCACCGCCGATACGGTCTCTCAGAACTTCGCTCCCGATCCGGACTTTTTCCAGGCCGACTACCGGAAGCCCGACGTGCCCGCCCGAACGGGGAACGTCCAGCCGCCGATGGTCGGCGTCGCTCCTGGGTATGTCGCGGATGACGAGGAAGATGGCGACGACGATTTGGCCAACGCCGAGGCCGTCGGCGACGACGAGGAAGAGCAGAACGAACCGCGCGAGCCCGGCGTTTTCATCCAGCCCGAGACGCCGGCCCGGTAACGGAATATATCTTTTACGATATGTGGTGTCGCCGCACGGTCGGATGACGTTTCTCCGATATGTCGCGGAGGATACTGCTCATCGCAAACGTAACACGACACTCATCCCGTCTCGATGCCGTTCGTGCTGAGCTTGTCGAAGCACGAAAGCTCTCGCCCTTCGACAGGCTCAGGGCGAATGGCCGTATCATGTTAGGGCGCATACGATATATTTCACACGCGATAGTTGTCGCCTATTGAGTCCTGCATATCAAAAACCAGCTTCGTGTCTCCGTTCGTGCTGAGCAAGTCGAAGCACGAGGGCTCTCGCCCTTCGACAGGCTCAGGGCGTACGGGGTATCTTCCCGCGGTTTGCGCTCTCAGTGATGGGGCGCCGCGATCACTTCCGGATGCCATCGGGCGCGCGAGCCGGAGCAGTCCCTGAATTGGAACAGCCGGCTGTGTGACGGTGCGGGACGGCCGAACCGCTCAGTTGAGAAGAGCACCGCATTTGCAGGTGCCGTTTTCATGGAGCTCGTGATGAAGAAGGATGGGGGCGGATTTTGCCGTCTGGGGTTTCGCCTTCCTGGACGGGCGTTGCCTGGTGTTCTTCTTTTCATCGTCGGATTTCCTGAGGAGCTTTGCCTGGGATAAAAAATCGGCCGCTATTTTCCCCAGACTTCCGACCGTCATGGCGTCATCGCTTCCGAAAACGGCGTCGTTTCGCGCGATGCGCACTCCCAGACTTTCGAGCGTGCGCACGGGAACGGTCATGTAGTGGTGCCTCGGAATGTCGGAATACGTCGTCTCCGGAAACGCCCTGAGCGACACGTTCAGGTTGCTCCCCGCGATCCGGTAGAAAAACAGGGCGACGTCGCCGCGCCTGAGAGGCTTCCCCTCTTCTGCCGAAAGTCCCGAACGGAGGCCCTGAAGATACCTGATCTTGTCGGCGTCCTTGGACGAGTCGGCCGGAGAACCGTCCGTGCCGTCTTCCGAAAGACCGTCCAGCACTTTCCGGCCGACCTGCATCAGGTCCTTCAGGGAAGCCTCCCGCGTAGCCTCGCCCGCATCGTTCCGCCAGTCACGAAGCCCGGTCAGGCAGTCGACGCCCGAAACCTGGTCCGCGACGCCCGGCTGGGATACGCCCGCCATGCCTTCGGCAGGTGCGATGGCTCGATGGTTCGGGCTGGTCATGCCCAGAGAACCGAAGGCGAAGAAGGCGAGCAGTCCGCCGAACGCGAATCCGGTTCCGATCTGCCTGGCATTGTAGCCGAACGGCCTGGAGAAGTGCCTGCAGATCCGGTTCCAGATGCGCGAAACCCTGGACATTGACTCCCCGCACCGGCCGCAGAACTTCGCGGCGCGAATGTTGGGCTTCCCGCACGAGGAGCAGGGAACGAGCCAGATGTATCCGCAGGACGGGCACTGGATGTCCTGACTTGAAAATGATGCGTCACAGCGCGGACACAGATACTGCATGCGATTCCTCCTTCGGCGGGCAGACGATCATCTCACGTATCGGCAGGGAGGAGAGAATTCCTGAGGAACGCAAAAGAAAACTCGCCGGAATCCTATGGGCTTCCGGCGAGTCGTCGTGCTTGTTCAGGACCGGGGCGTTTTCCTGGGCGGCGGCGGGTCCGATATATCCCCCGAGTCGTCATACCCGGGGGGGGTCCGGGGCGCGGGCGGGCGCACGGGGCGGTCGGGCCTGTCGGACGGGGCGCGCCGGGGGCCCGCGGACGGGCCGGCGGAGATGCCGTAGGGCCTTCGGGCTACGGGCCGGGGCTTGCGCTGCATCGCCGTGATGAACAGGATCGCCGATTTATAGATGACCTCGATCTTGTCCTTGAAGGAAAGAGTGATCGAGAACTGGTCGTAGCTCTTCAGCTTTCCCCGAAGCGTCGTGCCGGTGTTCAGCACGACTTCGCACGGCTGATGCTTCTTGCGGCACATCGAGAGGAACAGGTTCTGGATCTGGGATTTATACTGGGTCATTCTCGCCTCCTTGAAGCCGTTTCCGGCCTCTCTGGGTTTTACGTGCTTCGGGCCGGGGTCACTTCATCATCGCCAGGGCTTTTGTCTTCGTCTGGAGCGTTTCCAGGAGTTTGTCGATCTTTTGCGCTTCGAGGGCCGAGTCTTCGGCGAGCTTCTTCATCTCGGAGGCAACGACGGAAAACGCCCGCCCGGCGTCGCCGACGCGCGCGGCCTCGATCGATGCGTTCAGCGACAGGAGATTGCTCTTGCGGGCGATCTTGGTGATGACGCGGATGACCTCCTGCATCTGGTTGGCCGACGCCTCGAGCTCGCGCAGGTGCATGTTCGTGTTGCGGAGCCGGTCGGTCATCAGTTTGAGAATCTGGAACGAGATTTCGGGCGTGCTGCCGAGAAGGTCCTTGAAGTCGTTCTTCGTGATGATCAGAAACGTGGTGTCCTGGACCGTCACGACCGAGGCGGATCTCGGTTGATCATCGATGACGGCCATCTCCCCGATGACGGAATCCTTGCCGAGGGTGAGGAGAACCGACTCGACGCCGCTGCTGTTGCGCTTGGTGATGTTCGCCTTGCCGCTCTTGATCATGTAGAGGGCGTCCCCGGGGTCGCCTTCCTTGAATACGGTCGTCTTGGCGGGAATGGTCTGCTCCACGGTGATCGCCGACAGGTCCAGCAGCGCCTTGTCGGACAGGCTGCGGAAGAGGGAGACCTGGCGGAGAAACTGGACCTTGTCGATTTCGGACATCGCGTCGAGGAGGGACCTTTCATATATCAATCAATATAAAACGTTCCGGAGCTCCCGGTCGAGCCCCGGCAAACCCTAATCCTAGCATCGAGTTCCCACCCTGTCAACGCGATGATTCACGGCGCTTGCATCGGAGCCGCATTTGCGGTAATTTTTCAAATCCGGAGAAGAAACCATGAAAAATCGGAATCCAGCGAAGCGGAAAGGCCCCGGCTCTCAGGCGGCTCGCGAGAAGGCGTTTCTCGATCGCGCCTTCGAACGGACGCTCGAATTGCGCCGCATGGGCGACATCGACTACGCCTACCGGCTTCTCGAACGGATCGGGCACAGGTTCCCGATCGCGTACCAGGTGCATTACGGCATGGGCTGCTGCGCCCTCGACATGGGCGCATACGGAAACGCCATCCAGGGTTTCGCGGCGGCGGTCCTGATCGCCCCCGACCAGACCGACGCTCGCCTGGGATACGCCGAGACGCTCGCCGCCGTCGGCGCTGAAGAACGGGCAATCGCGATCGTCAAGGAGATTCTCGCGACTCAGCCGAAACTCCTGCCGGCCCGCCTCGTGTACGGCAAGATCTTCGAGATTCGGGGCGAATGGAACCGAGCGCTCGGCCAGTATCGCGAAGTCGACGACCAGGAAACGGACCCGAAGTATCCCGACCTGCTCAACCGCATCGGCTACTGCTACCTCAACATGGAAGACCCGGCGAGAGCGCTCGAAATGTTCAACGAAGCAGTCCGGATCCACCCGGAACATCCCGATTATCTTTTCAACCGCGGTCACTGCTTCGGGGCGATGGGCGAGTTCGCCGAAGCGCTCTCGGATTTCGAGCACGTCGTCAGGCTCGACCCCGGCGACGCCGAGGCCCTCGCGCTGGCCGCGCTCTACCTGTTCTACGAGGGCGACCGCCAGCAGGCGCTCGCGCGCGTCGAAAAAGCTCTCGAGATGTGGCCCGACAATCCGGAAATCATGGACATTCGCGAGGAGATTCTCGCCGACGAGCCGCCGCCGGCGGCGCCGGAACACGACGAAGAAGAGGAGTGACGCGGGTCAGCCTTCCCGTTCCTCCGCGTAGTTCAGCCAGTCCGGAATCGTGGCCCCGAGATAAAACTCCGCTCCCAGGTCCCTGACGATGGCGGGATCGTGCTCCGAGCACAGCCTGCGGCGCATCGCCGCGGCGTGCGGATAGTTTCGCAGATACGCGAACAGGTGCACGCGGAACAGGGGGACGCCGCGCGATCCGTGTTCCATAATAGCTTCTATAAAATGCCTGCGGAAGATCGTGTGGCGCTCCGCCGGATCGTTCGAGACGGGCTCGCCCAGAAGTTCCGAGAAAATCCAGGGCTTGCCGATCGCGGGCCGGCCGATCATGAACCCGGCGCAGCCCGAGATCTCGCGAACCCGTTCGAGCGCCGCGCGGTCCGTCAGATCGCCGTTCGCGATGAAAGGAATCTTGCCGCAGCAGTCGGCGAGCCCTTCGAGATGGCGCCAGTCGGCGATGCCGGTGTACATGGCCTCCTTCGTGCGGGCGTGGACGGCGACGGCGGCCGCGCCCTCGGCGACGGCCATCTTCACGAAGTCTTTCACGTTGATCTGCGACTGGCACCAGCCGATCCGGCACTTCACGGTCACGGGCAGCCGGACCGCCGCCCGAACGCTCCGGATGATCGATGCGGCGAGCGGCGGGTTCCTCATCAGGGCCGCCCCAGCGCCGGTCTTCACGACCTTCGCGACGGGACATCCCATATTTATATCTATCATATCGCAGACGCCCATCGCCTCGACCCGCCGCGCGGCTTCGGCCATCGTCGCGGGGTCGCTTCCGAAAATCTGGACGGCGTAGGGGCGGGGCTGGCCGGTGAACGAAATGAGATCGTGCGTCGGCCCGTTCTCGTTCAACAAGCCGCGCGCGCTGACGAGTTCCGAGACGGTGAGGCCGGCTCCCAACTGCGCGCAGATGCGACGGAAAGGACCGTCCGCCACACCGGCCATCGGGGCCAGCACGAGATTGTTGAGAATCCGCACGCCGCCGATCTCGAGCGGCGAAATCAGGGGGTCGGGACTGTTCACCTTATTTTTCGCTCATCGAGTCGTTGTAGATGGACGAGCAGTTGCGCCCCTTTTCCTTGCACGCATACAGGGCGACGTCGGCTTTCTTGATCAGCACCGGCTTGGTGCTGGCGTGATCGGGGAAGCTGGCGATGCCGAGCGAAATCGTGACTTTGAGGGCCTTTCCCTGGCCGGGATAATCGTAGGACTCGACCGTCTTGCGCAGACGCTCGGCGACCAGCTGGGCACCCTTGGCGTCGGTCTCGGGAAGGATGATCGCAAACTCCTCGCCGCCGTATCGGGCGGGAATGTCGACCGTGTCGCGGACGGCCTGCTTGATCAGTTTGGCCGTTTCGATCAGGACGATGTCGCCCTGTTGGTGTCCGTAGGTGTCGTTGAACTTCTTGAAATGGTCGATGTCGAACAGGATGAGCGAAACCGTCGTGTGATATCGCTTGGCCCGCATGATCTCCTCGTCGAGCCGGGCCTGGAAATACCGGTGGATGAACAGCTTCGTGAGGCCGTCGGTGATCGCCAGCTCATACAGCCTGGCGTGCTCGACGGCCATGGCTGCCTGGTGGGCAAGGGCCTCCATCAGTCGCTGGTCGTCGGGGCTGAACCCCTCCTCGGACATCTTGTTCACGATGTTCACGACGCCCGTGACGCGGTCCTTCACCTTCAGCGGAACCGAAAGCAGGTTCCGGATGCGGTGCTCGAACGCCGCCGTGGAGTCGTAACTCTTGAAGATCGGGTCGTTGCACCCCTCGTTCACGAGAATCGACTGGCCCGTTTTCAGGACGGTGCCGGCCACGCCGTCTCCACTTTTGATGCGCGTTTCCGAGGGCAACGAGGCCTCTTCCGCCTCGTCGAGGCCAAGGACGATGCGGGTCGAAAGTTCGTCGGTCTGGTCGACCAGCAGCATGAGCGAGGCCCGTTCCGCCTTGAGAGCCGAGGTCGCCATTTCCAGGAGCTGGCGGATCAGCTTGTCGGTGTCGTTCTGGAAATTCATCGTCTGGCTCGCCTTGAACAGCGTCTCGATCTCGAAAATCTTGCGGTCGAGCGCCTTGCCGTTCGCTTCGAGACTGGTGACCATCTCGTTGAACCGCTGGGACAGCATGCCGATCTCGTCCGAGGCGTCGATCTGCAGACGGTGGCTCAGATCGCCCGCGGTGACGATCCGCGTGCTTTCCACGAGCCGGTCGAGGTTGGCGGTGATGAAGCGGGCCATGATGGCGGAAAGGAGGATGCCGGCCAGGAGGGCGGCGAAGGCGATCAGCAGAATGCGTTGCCGGCTGACCGCTTTCGAGGCAGACAGGCGGTCGAACGTGAATTTCAGGGAGACGGTGCCGAAGCGGGAAGAGCCGACGAGGATCGGTGCCGCGTATTCCACCTGCTTCTGCGACGAATCGACGAATCGCGTCGAGGTCTCGATGGCGCCGTACCGCTTCTGCTGGTCGTCGGGAAGAGTCTGCCCGAGTAGGCTGGAACTGTCGCCTCGCACCCGGTGTGCGAGATATTTGCCGTCCTGATCGAAGATCGCGATTTCCCTGACGTCCTCGCCGTTCAGGATGATCCGTTCGGTGTAGGGAATCAGCTCGTCGTAAGCCTGCCGGATCATCGGATCCTGGCAGGCGAGCGCAAGGGTCGAACTCAGAAGAAGGCCGCTCTGGTCCATGCTCTGGGTGAGGAGGGCCTCTTCGTGTTGCGAGGTGTTCAGCGAGGTGAGCCCGATGATCATTCCGACGAGCAACGTGATCCCGAGGATGAACTTCGCCCTCAGCGGATAACGTATTGCCGTCGACTGGCTCACGAGGCCGATTTCCGTTTCCTGTGCGTCATTTCTGGCCCTGAAGCACGTTCAGGACACGCTGGACATACTCGTAATCGCTTTCCTGGGCGCCCGTGAAGCCCTGCACGTCGGTGCAGTCCTCGAGAACTTTCTTGTAGGCCGGGTTTTCGATGTCGAGCTTCAGGAAGGCCTTCTTGATCTTCTCGATGATGTCTTCGGGAAGGTCGGATCGGCAGACGATGGGCTCGTTCGAGATATCCTGCGTCGTCGCGAGGATCGTCAGCTCGTTCATCTTTTCCTTTTCGCGGAGAGTGTTGCGCGCGTCGTCGTAGCAGGCGCCCGCATCGTATTTGCCGAGAAGCACGGCCAAAACGACCGCATCGTGCTTGCCGAGGAAGCCCGCTTCCGCGAAGTCCTTGTCGGGATTGACGCCCGCTTCGAGCAGCAGGGCCTTTGGGAACAGATATCCCGACGCCGAATCCTGCTCGACCCAGGCGACCTTTTTGCCTTTCAGGTCGGTGAGGTTCTTGATGCCGCTGTCCTGCCGGACGATGATGATGCCGCGATACGAGGTCGTTTTGAACCGCCTGGGCTTGACCAGGAGCCGCATCGCCGCCTTCTGCTTCGGATCGGCGAGGGCTTCGACGTACGACGTCGTGCCCATCCAGGCGATATCGATCTCCCCGCGGGTTAGCTTGCTGATGATGCCCTTGTAATCGGAGGCGAGCACGAGGCGTGTTTCCTTCACCCCGAGCTCGTTGCGAAGGTATGACAACAGTCCTTCGTGCTTCTTCACCATCTCGGTGGCGTTGGTGAACGGAATCCGTCCGATCTTGAGGACCGTGTCTTTGTAGGCGCCTCCGGATTGTGCGGGGGATACGGTGGCGGCCGGCGCGGTCGTCGTCTGGGAGCCCGACTGGGCGCTGCCGCCGCCGCAGCCGCTTGTGAACAGTGCGAAAAACAACACGCACGCGCCGAGAACTGTCGCCGCTAAACGAAGTTTCCTCATCTCAGGCCTCTGTATTCAGGTGTTGTCGTTCATGTATAGCATAGAACGCGACTGTTTGAAAACGAGGAGGGGAAACGTGCGTCATTTCCCCGCGGAAGCGACCGGAAGATCGAGCCGCATGTTGATTCCGTCGTTTCTGATGCGGGTGACCATGATCAGGTCGCCCAGTTCGCTCGCGACGTTCAGGTTCGAGAGCGGCGGGATCCCGCGGCCGGCGAGAAGTGGCGACTGGAGCAATTTCTGGAGCTGTTCGTTGAGGAGGCAGAACCGAATTTTCCAGAAGCGATGGGCATCGGCCGGAACGCCCGCAAAGCCGGCTTCCTTTCCGGCGGAGACGTTTTCGATCCGATCGGCGAGCCCCAACAGCGAGTCTCGGCTGGTTGAAATCAGCAGATACTCGCCGAGCATGCCGACGTGGACCCCGATGGTCGGGAGGAGAAAATACGAGATCTTCGCCGTTGGCCGTTTCTCGAGATTCGGCGTCACCATTACGCCGACGCTCATGGCCAGCTGTTTCAATTGAGGAATCAGGGAAACCAGCTTGAGTGGGTCTTTCACCCGGATGGCGGCCCGGAAGTCGGGCAGCCCACCGTCCCCCGCCGGGATCAGGTCGAGGTTGACGAAAGACTCGATACCCGGGTTCGACAGGATGTCCCGCTCGAACTCGAGGCCGGCAGAGGCAAGATAACTCTCGACGATGCGCGTTTGCGGAAACGCCCTGAGCGCTTGCATCGTTTCCGCGGGCGACACGGTCGGGCTGACCTGGACGAAGGAAACGAGGGAATCCGGAAAGATGAATTTCGAACAGGTGAGCGGCGCGGGAGGATTTCCCCCGGGCAGCATCGCCTCGGCGAAGGTCTCCCCGCCGCGCAGCTGAATTTCGAGGGCGAAACCGGCCGGAGTAAGGCTCATCACGACGCCGATGGCATCGGCCATGCGAAGGAACGGGATGAATTTCGTCTGAAGCTTCATCATCTGGCCGGGGCGCAGCTTCGCCTGCGCTTCAGGGTTCTCGAGGAGCGCCTCAAGCTGTGCAACAAGCGAATGCGGTTCGGCGACGGCGATCAGATGCAGACCGTCGTTGGGGAAGGGGACGGCTTTCATCAGGTTGCCGAGCAGTTCCGTCTGTCTGCCCCTGAGTTGCTCGACGGCCGCCTTCTGCGCGTCCGTCCAGGCATCCGCCTTGATCGGCTTCGGTTTTTCCGGTTTGCCGGTTGTCTCGGCGGGAACGAAATCGGCCGCGTCATACGGCTTGTCGAGATACTTGTCGAGTTGGGGTGAGAGCATCCGGCCGAGTCGCCGGAAAAACTCGAGCGGCTCCTTGTCGGGCGATTTCAGGAAGGTGCCGAACCTGGTGACGGTTACCAGAAGCCGCGCATCGCCGGCTTTTTCCGCCGTGCCCGACGTGCCGGTCACGGCGGAAACGGGTTCCTGAGCGGCGCAGGCGATTCCGCAGAAGACCAGGACGGTCAGCGCGGCCGCGAGGGTGGCGCGCACGAGGCCGAAGCGTCGGTATGCCGGAACGAACGATTTCATCGGATTCAATCCTCCTGAGGAGTCTCTGACGTCCCCACTATACCACACCACCGCCGATTCGAGAAATGCATGACCACGTTCTTTCAGGCCGGGCGCGTCAGCGTTCACGGCCGTTGAACCACGGATATCCAGCTGTTTGTGGAAAGACGAGGAAAAATCCGGTAGAATACACATAAGCCATGAAGAAGTATCAGGCGGAATCGCGCGTACATCACGCCAGGGGCAGCCGATGCGAGCCTCGTCGTGCCGTCTCCGATCGCGTCCCCGTTCCCCGGAGTCGCGCCGGCGTCGTGTTTTTCGTCGTGCTCGCGGTCTTCCTCGTGATGGCCGTCATGGCATTCTCGCTGAGCACGTTCAAAGGCGGTGCCATCGAGCAGCTCTCGAAATCGATCGATCAGAACCGCCTGGCCATGCTCGCCCAGGCAGCCAACAACGAGATCGTCGCCATTCTCCGGAGTCAGGTCAACGCCCACACTCAGGGTGGATCTGAAAACGGTTTCTATGCCGTGTTCCGCAAGGCCATCAAGCTCGAAGTCAACGGAACCCCGCCGACGCTGCCGTGGTCCGAGAACATTTTCCCCGACAATTACACGCCCGTCATGACGCAGGACATGGTTGCTCGCGCGGGGTACAACATCGCGCTCAAAAGCCAGGCGAGGCTGGTGCTCGAGAAACGAACGGCCGTTTCCGGAACAGCGGGGTTCAGCGGATATCTCGAGATCGTTTCCCGCGCGTCGCATCTCGCGGGCGACCAGACGAAAATCGAGGTGAAGGAACGCCGCGACGTCAAGGTCGTCGACATGCGCCACTTTTTCGACCGGTACGCGCTTTTCGTGAAGAACTACTGCCCTGACTGGAACAACCCTCGGCGGCGCCTCGTCGTGAAGGGCATTCCGCCCGATTTTTCGGCGGGCGTCTACTCCACCGTCTTTGTGGGGAACCAGTATTACCCCAAATCCAGGGAGTTCGGCTCCCCGACGGCGTCGCCCCTGCTGTGGTTCGACGTCAACTTTGACGAGCAGAAAAACCTCATCGGCCCCCTGCTCGGAATGGCCGCCGCCGCTGCGCGCACGGCATTCCCGGGCATCGAATCCGAGCCGTTCAAGGTGTTTTTCGGGGTGAACAACGACAAATACCTTGATGTGGCGAGGTTTGACGTTCCTGCGTTCTACAATGTCAGACAGATAAAAGACCAGTTCCGGGACATGATCAATCGCGCGGCGAATGCGTTTCTGAATGTGAACACCTACGTCTCGGGCCCGGATCTGAAACGGAAGTGCGCCCAGGCGCTCAGCGCCTCGGGAGGAAACAACAACTCGGCCGCGTGGGTGCTCTGCAACGATTACAACACCAAAGTCGCAGATGCCGGAACCGATTTTTCCCAGAGCCAGGCGTTCAACATGATCGTTCAGACCTGCATCGACAACTGGGTCTATCGCTGGGGATACACCGACGCCGCCGCCCTGTGGGATCTGACCGGTTCGACCCGACTGCCGGTCCCCTCCACCCTGATGGGAGACGTTCGGCTCGTCGGTCTTGCGACGCAGTCCGAGCCGACGAACCGCGTCGGTCCCTGGATGTACCAGAATCTTCAGCCGGAGGGGGACACGTCCAACCCGCCCTGGAACCGCGAGCGGGCCTTCGTGGGGAAGATGGCGAAGCTGTGCGGCCCCTCGGACAACGTTCCTCTCCTCGTCGAGGGAAACGCGTTTCTACGCTTTTTCAAGGTTGCCTACTTCGACGAGGTGAACGCGACGTTCACCCTGCTGAACACGGAAGTGCCTTGCGTCCTTGCGCCGGTCCCGCTGGACTACTACCGGAAAGACCCGGTGCTCGGCCAGGATGACACGTTCCTCAATCAGCCCTCGTCCGTCCTCGCGAACGACCGGCTGTTTGCCAAGTGCCTGCCCTCGTCGCCCGCGAAAGGATATCTCGTGGATCGGTCGCTGATGAGCCGGGCGATCGACACGATACCCCTCAACACGTTGTTCGCGACCGAGACCGTGAAAATCACCAAAACCGACGGCAGCGACGGGACGTACGATCCGAAGGCCGACGGGGTGATTCCGGATCCCCAGCAGGTCGTCAAACCGGGAAAGACGGTGAAGCCCGGACACAAGATGTTCCGCATCGTCGACGAGCAGATGTGCAGTCGCAACTACTACGATCCGCCCTCCTTCCTGCGTGAGCGGGTCGTTCGCGAGAACGGAAAGAATACATTGTATATCGACGGATATATGTATATCACCGAAGGCGACCTCGACCTGTCGAGGGTCGATCAGTTCGCCGGACGAGGCCTGATCTTCCTCGGGAAAGGAAACTGCCGGATCGGCAACTTCCTGAAGAAAGACGGCAGCGGCTCCGACCAGACCCTCCGGATTCTCCTGCTGGACGGAGACTTCATCGTCGATTCGTCCGACAGCGACGTGGAGATCGAGGCGTCGCTCATCGCGACGACCTACGTCGCCCCGGGCTCCGCCCGTGACCCCTCGAGTCTTACCGCGCAGGGCAGTTTCAACCCGAACAACAAACGGGTCAGAATTCTCGGCAACCTGATCGTCGATTACCTGTTCACCGAGTCCGGCAACACCGGACTCCCCCTCGACGGCACCCTGACGATCGAGCATGACCCGATGATCTACAATCCCAAGCCTCCCGCAAACGACCCGTTTCGGGCGAGCATCGGCGCGGTCCGGACGATGTTCAGCATGAACGCCGAGGGGAGGGAGACCTTCTGATGGACCGGAACAGATGGCTCGTCGTTCTCGCGGTTGTCTGCATGATGATCGTCACCCTCACCGTCCTCAGGAAAATCTCAGCCCCCACGGGGGAAGGGCAGGAGCAGGTCGTCGCGGTCGGCGGAACGTCCGACCCGGCTCTGCCGGACGAACCGGCCGTCTCCGCGCGGGCATCGAACCGCCCCAGGCAGATGGCGGCCCCGGTCGACCTGTCGCCTCCGCCGAGGTTTTTCCTCGCCGTGGCGACGCCCGAAGAGGACGGAAAAGAGATGCAGGACCTGGCTGAACGGGGAAAAGCCCTCAAACCGGATGCGTTCACCGCTTCCGGAACGGCCAGAACGGGCGGATCGGAGGGCAGAAAATGAGGGCTAGGAGGGGTTTCGGCTTCGTCGAGATCATCGTCGCGACCCTGATCGCCGCGGTGTGCTCGATTCCGATCATCATGATGGTTTCCTCCTCCCGATCCGAGACGTCGAAGGCCATCAACTATCTTCGCGCGATGGAACTGGCCAACGAGGCGCTCGAGTGGGCGATGATCGCGACCGATACGGCGAATCTCGACACGAATCTGAGCGGCTGCGGCGGCTCCCTCATCGTGGACATCGGGGGAGGCTCGACCGGCCCGGCGGACGTCGATACGGCCGATTCGCAGAACTCGAAATGGAATGCCGACGGCATCATCTCCAGGGATATCGGATATTCTGATCAATATAACACGGCGTATTTCATTCGGAACATCAGCGTGACCCCGGTCACATCCGGCATCGGTGCCGGGTATCTGAGCGAGGTCAGGGTCGAGGTCCGCTGGAACGAAGGCAAGGCGCCGACCAACCTGATGGACCCCTCCGGGGAGCGCATGCGCAAGATCACTCTCACGACGCTGGTGACACATGACAATCGCATCGATTACTGACATGAAACGCCTTCTCAAGCCCCGGTCGGCGTTCACCTTGATCGAGATGATCGCAAGCATCGCGGTCGCCCTGCTTGTATTCCTGATGATATATAAACTTCTCTCGAGCGTGCGGAACCATTACCTGTACGGGACGGTGAACCTCCAGAACCTCCAGGATGCGCGTCTCGCCATCAACCATCTCCGCCGCGACTTTTCCTCGGCGTGCCCGCGGTTCAAGGACGGCGGGGCTCCGGCGGGCGCCTACATCTACGTGAATCGGTTAAGGAAATACATTTTCAAGGATCCTCCCGGCTGGGCCCCCCAATATGGGGATCCCATACAGGTCACCCCGAACGGACTCTCGTTCTTCCGCTTCGAATTCGATGCCGGTTCGAAGCCGCGCGTGGAGCATGTGCTGTACACGTTCGATGCCGCAACGAAAACCCTGAAGCGGAAATACAAGGGATCCGAGCGGAGTTTCAAGGGATTCGAGGCCGTCGAATTTCGCCTGTACACGCACATGGTGAACCCGGCCGTGCCGTTGCTGTGGGTTCGCCTCCTGATCCACGAGGGAAAAGAGATGTACGGTTCCACGAACATCGGAAAGCCTCTCGAACTCACGACGACCATCTCGAGCAACTTCATCTCGAGCAGTCTGAACAATTTGACTTGGAATTACGAAACCTATCATAATTAATGCGGTTATTTTTCATGAACCTGGAACGGGTCGTTCGCGTCTGGTTTGTGAAATCCCCTCGAAATACGAAAAATCATTCAGGAGGAAACGCAATGAAACGAGCGCGCTTTTTTGTGACCTGGGTCCTTGTGGCACTGATGGTTATCGAGCCTTTCGCCATGAACGTGGCCGTCCTGGCGGCCGATGCGAACGCCGCCGCGACGACGGAACAGGCTCAGCCTGCTTCCTCTCAGGAATCGGCCACGCCGACCGAAGAGCAGCAGAGCAATGCTGCCGCTGCGGCGAGCACCGAAGCCCAGGCCGGCAGTGACCAGACGCAGGATGCCAGCAAGACGCTGAATGAAACCAAGACCATCAAAACCAATAGTTTTATGGGAAGCGGCACCAAAAGAAAGATCAGGGAAGCGAACCAACAGCTGAACGAATCCAAGACCCAGGTCAATGATGTGAAGGGCACTGCCAAAGAGGCCGCCGGAAGCGTGAAGGAAATCGGCGCCGCCGCCTCGGGCAGCGGAAACACCTTCGAAAAGCTGACCAAGATCAAGGCCGCCGCCCAGAAGGCCCTGATCAAGATCGGCCAGCTGCTCCAGAAGATCGGTCAGTTGCTGAAAACCGTCGGTACTGCACTCGTTTCGATCGGTACCGCGCTCCAGTCGAATCCCTGGACGGCTTCGATCGGTTCCGCGCTCGTCTCGGTCGGCAAAGTCCTGATCAAGGTCGGCACCGCTCTTGATTACGTCGGCAAGGCCATCGAGAAGGTCGGCCAGACCGCCGCCGACGTCGACAAGAACTTCTCCGACATCATCAAGGACATCACCGGCGCCGCCAAGACCGGATGGGAAGAAGGCGGCAAGGTCGCCGACAAGACCGCCGCCGATTCCGCGGCTGCCGTCGAAGCGGGCAACAAGGCCGACACCACCAAGGATGCCGCGCAGGGCACGACCGAAACCACGACCGCAACCGAAGGCGAAGCCTCGCGCGTCGAACAGCCCTCCGAAGACTAATTCAATACCAGGTGCTTTACAACAACACCCCGGGGACCTCCCCGGGGTGTTGTTTTCGGGGGACGTGATACCGAATTCGGAATGTACGTATTCTGACGTCGAAGCGCAGAGAACCCCAACCCTCTTATCAAGCCGCCGGGGATTTTTCGAGGAAGTTTGGTATTACGTCCCCCATAAATGCGCTCAGGCGGATTGTGCCTGCAGCGCACGGTGATGGGTGCGTTCCATCTGCTCCCGGAGAACGTTGCGGGCTTTGAACAGCCTGGATTTTGCCGTTCCCTCGGGGATGTTCAGCATCTCGGCGACCTGCTGAAGCGGGATATCCAAGAGATAGCGCATGATGAGGACTTCCCTGATCTCTTCGGGAAGCCGCTGGAGCGCCGCGTGGACCTCTTCGCCGGCTTCCTTTGCGAGCAGCTCGGATTCGGGAGTGGGGGCGACGTCCTTGATCGCCGCGGCGAGCAGCGCCGGATCGAGTGGGGACGGCATCCGGCGCCTGTGATGCGAGATCGCGAGATTCCGCGCGATCGTGATCATCCAGGAGGTGAACGACTGGGCCGGGTTGTGGCTCTTCAGCTTGCGGTGAATGTTCAGAAACGTTTCCTGGGTGATGTCCTCGGCGTCGGCCGCGTTCCCCATGAAATGATACAGGAAACGGAAGACGCCTTGGTGGTGCCGGCTGACGAGCGCTTCGAAGGCGTGCGCGTCGCCCCGAAGGGCTTCTCTGACGAGTTCGCCGTCGGAAGGACCGGAATGGTTCGGGGCGTAGGTCATTCGTCAGGCGGCTGTATTCTTCGGAAATCCGGATCAACCGGGGCCGTAGCCGGATCTTTGGATACAGGGAATTTTGGATGGACGAAGCCGTCGGAACCGACCGTCAGGTTCTCCGACGGTTTCAGTTCCCGCGACTCGTGCGTGGCCGAAGAGGTGACCCGAACCGCGCCCGTGCGGAGACTGACCGTCGTCGAGCCGTTCAGGACGGTCACGGTGAACGTTGTCCCGATGTCCGTGACGTCGGCATGAGGCGTTTTGATCAGGAACGGGACGGCGTTGGGGACATGAACGATATCAGCATCGATACTTCCGGACTCGAGGTCGACCTGGCCGGACGCCAGGACGGCGTTCGCCCCGTTCAGGGAAAGCCGGAACCGGTCGCCGAGTTCGACCCGTGCGGTCGCGCCGTCTTCGCAGGCGAGCCGCGTGCCGAAGGCGACGCCTTTCGTCTTCGCGTCGGGAGACGCTCCCGAGATGCGTCCCTCGGCCGATACCATGCGCCAGGCGTGGTGACGTCGGAGGTCCTGGAGTTCCGAGCCGCGGTCGATGACCGCATGGCTGAGGGCGACGATGACGACGCCGGCCGCGACGTAGAAGACGGAGGACGCGAACGCCGTCTTCGGGGTCACCAGTGCGACCAGACGCTCGAGCCAGCCGGGGGAATCGGATGCCGCCGGCTTCTCCTGCGCGACCCGCCGCATGATGCGTGCCGTGAGATCCGGGGCGTGAACGGCCCGCCGGTTGATCTCGAGGCCGATCGACATCCGTTCCTGTGCTTCCAGGAGTCTGGCGCACGACGCGCAGGTTGCGGCGTGCTGTTTCAATTCCGCCGGAACGCCGAGCGTGTCGGCCGCTTCCAGGATGCTTCTGAATTGCTTGCAGTCCATGTCAGGCCCTCCGCCTATGAGACGCGGGAGGGGGGATTGGGGTTCATCATGGATGATATGGTATCAGAAAAATGAATTGTCCACCGGACAAGATACGATTCGAGAGGGCAGAAAAGGCGTTATGTAATATGCCGTGTTATCGATGCCGATATTCGGGTATAATGGGCCCGACCGACCAGAGGGAAGAGGACGTGGCCGTCGGGCGGGGAAGACCGCCGGGGTGACGATCGTGAGGAGCTTCTGATGCTACGGCAGATCATCTGCCAATACTGCGGACTCGATTTCGAGGTGCTCGATTCGCCTGACGCGGGCAAGATTTTCTGTCCGAACTGCGCCAACGAGATCGATTCGAGGCAGGCGCAGGCCATCGAGACCCTCGGCAAATACCGACTGGTGAAGCTTCTGGGCCAGGGCGGCATGGGCCAGGTCTACTCGGCCGTCGATCCGGCGAACAACGTCTATGCGCTGAAGGTCATGACTCACGAGAGCCTCGAGTCGCCCGACCTGATCGAACGGTTCGAGCGCGAAATGGCCCTGATGGCCGGCCTGAACCACCCGAACATCGTACGCGTCATCGACCAGGGCTCCGCCGCTTCCTTCAAGTATTTCGTCATGGAGCTGGTCGAAGGCGGAACGCTCCGCCAGGTGATCCGCGACGGCGGCCTGACCGAGGGGCGCATCATCGACATCGCTCTCGGCATCCTTCGCGCTCTCAACCATGCGCACGCCCATGGTATTATACATAGAGATATAAAACCAGAGAACATCATGTTCGACCGCCAGGCGAACGTGAAAGTCACGGATTTCGGTCTCGCGCGCAAGTTCGGAACGACGAGCGATCAGCAGTCGCTGACGAAGACCAACGCGTTCATGGGCACCGAGAACTACATGTCGCCCGAACAGCGCATCAACCCCAAGGCCGTAACGCACAAGACCGACATCTACGCCGTCGGGGTCGTCCTGTACGAAATGCTCACCGGCGGCCTGCTGCCCCTGGGCATCTTCCAGCCGCCGTCCTGTTACAAGCCCATCCATCAATACTGGGACACCCTGACCTTCCGCATGCTCGACCTGAATCCCGACATGCGCCCGGACAACTGCGCCGTCATCATCGAGGAGTTGGAACGCTTCCAGACCCACAGAGGCGAACCGGCCTCCGGCGACGGTCGGAAGCCGGAACGACCGGCCGCCGTCCCCGACGCCGCTCCCGTTCTCGCACCGCCGTCGCTCACCAACTTCGTTCAGGCCGAAAACGAGCGGGCGAAAGAGCGCCTCAAAAAATTCATCAATGACGCGGGCGAGCAGTTCCAGGCCGGAAACTACGCGGCCGCGCTTCCCCTTTTCGAAGCGTCTCTGGCCGTCGTCGTCAATCCGGAAGACAGGGACAACGTCCTCGAATGGATGCGTCTCTGCCGCGAGAAAATCCAGGAGGCGAAAGACCGTCAGAAGCCGACCTACATGTGCCCGAACTGCCTCAAGGCGTTTCTCTGGAGCGAGCCCGGCGCCATGCCCGAGTCTCTGGCGTGCCCCCTGTGCCATTGCCTGCTGAGGTTCGATCCGCTTCGAAAAGTGTTGCGAAAACAGACGACGATCGTAAACAAAACGCCCCCTTCTACCGACAACCCGGAACAGACCTCCGACAAGAAAGGGAAGCCTGGAAATCTCGGGTACCAGATTGCTTTTCTCGTCCTGGTGGGGGTTTCGCTTGTCGACTGGTTCTACCCGGACGTTTTCGAGGAAGGGATCGGATGGCTGTACAGGAACACGGTGAGTTCGATCGTCGGTATCAGCGCTGGAAAGATCGTTCTCGTGCTGCGCTTCGCGATGCATCTCGCGGTGCTGATCACCGTGGTCAGGCTGGCCTACATCCTCTCGGGATTCTGACCCCCGATATTGCTCCGAGAGCCGGGCGCGCGGCGCGACTGGTGCTGCTGCTGACGGCCTTTGCGTTCCTCGTGTCGGCGTTCTCGGTGATCCTGGCAGGTGACCCGGGAATCACGGGCGAGGTCAACAACGATCGCGAGAGGTATCTCCAGCGGCTTAAATTCATGCGGATGAAGCGGCCGGACAATCCCGAATACAGCTTCCAGATCGGAAATCTGTATTCCAGTCTCCAGATGGAGGACGAGGCGATCAAGGAGTATCGCCGGACCCTCCGGGTTGATCCGCACCACCCGGGCGCGAAATGGTTTCTGAGCCATGTGCTTTCGAGCAAGGGCTATCACGAGGAGGCGTTTCGCCTCGTCCGTGAGTTGATGGATCAGCGGCCTGAAGACCCCGAACTGTACTACTGGGCTGGCGAGATTCTCCTCCAGCTCAAACAGCCGGACCTCGCAAAAGAATACTTTGCACGCGTCGACGAATTGAATTTTCCCGAACGCAAGCCGCCCGTCTCAATCAAGCCCGTCATCCGCTGACACCCTCCCGGAAAAATCTCAGCGTTTCTGCGTCTCGGTGATAAGCGGGAAAACGCTTATCGGAGAGACGCGGAAACGCTGAGAGGTAATTCCCTGAAATGACGGTGGTCGTTGGGGCGGTTACTTTTTCATTTTTTCCTTGAGGGCCTTGAGATCGTCGTCGATTGACCGGTCGCTTTCGAGCTGCTCGAACTTCTGCTCGATCGTCGCCTTGTCGAGTTCGGCGAGGGCGCCGGCCATGGCTTCGGTCTTGGCGACCTTGTCGGCCATGCGGTCGAAGGCGTCGAACAGGTCGGCCTGCTCGTTGATGCTGCTGACCGTGTCGCTGAGGTCGATCCTGGTTTCGGCGCGTTTCTGACGGCTCAGCAGAACCTGACGCTTGTTCTTCGCTTCCTCGATCTTGAGTTCGAGGGCCTTGTAGCTGGTCTTGAGCAGTTCGACGGCCTTGCGCTGCTCGTCGAGCTCGGTTTCGAGCGACGTGGTGATGTCGGCATACGATTTCTTGCGCTTCAGCGCCTCGCGTGCAAGGTCTTCACTGTTCTTCTCGAGAGCCAGCATGGCTTTGCTCTCATACTCGCCGGCCAGCTTCCGGTTTTCTTCGACCTTGTGCTCAAGCAGCTTCTCGTCCTTCATCGAGCGGGCGATCTGGAGCTTGATCTCGCGCATGTTCTCGTTCATGTCGGCGATGATCTGGTCGAGCATTTTTTCGGGGTCTTCCGCTTTCTCGATCAGTGCGTTGATGTTCGACCTGATGATCAGTGAAATCCGCTTGAAAATACCCATATCCCATCCTCCTTGGTAAGTTGATATCACGATTTCATTCCAGCAATTCGAGTGCCAGGTGTCTCATACGTCGATTGGAAGGGCATTCCTGCCGTTTGAACAGAACCACGGGCCGTTAGGGTGCGTCGTCTGTGTCACAGAGCGTGTGTGGGCGGAATCTGAGAAAATCATGTATCAGAACGGATTTCCAAGGCACGGTCGGAAAAACATGCGGCGTCGATGTCACACCCGGTTCGAGCCGAACGCCTTGTCGAGTTCGCGTTTGAGGTCGGTCCGCCAGGCTTCGCCGAGATACTCTCCCAGCAGTTGCGCACCCCAATCGAGCATCAGCGGGGCGTTTGCGACCGACCGGCAGTGGGGGGCGATATACTGGTTCAGAAGCCACTGGTCGCCGGACTTCTGGAGAACGAACGGGAAAAGACTGCACCAAAAGGGCTTCCATTTCGTGACGGGAAGTCCTTCCTCGAGACAGTGGGAATGAATTGAGCAGTACAGCACGTTTTCCGCACCGTGATACGCGAACGGGCAGGGGGCGTTACGGCTGACTTCCCGGATATACAGTCGCCCCTTGTAGGTTTCCGAGATGCCGTTTCGCAGGAACTGGATCGAGGCTTTCGAAAGTCGTCCCTGAACGATGGGGAACAGGGTCGCCAGCTTGTCGGCCTCTTCCTGGTCGATCGGCGTGCCGCGGTCTCCGATCGCGCAGCAACAGCCCTTGCAAGCCGAAAGATCGCAGGCGAAACGCGTATCCCACACGTCGTCAGCGATGATGACCTGTCCGATCTGGTGCATGATCCAGTACTACACCCTCCGCCGGCCGACCGCAACGGGCGTCGACTAATAAAATTCCCCGGATGGACCGATACTTGAAGATGATGCCTGCAATAGACATGATCATTCTTTCCATGCTGGTCGTCCTCGTGGCGATCGCGGGAATACGATTCTACCTGCGTCGCAGGGCGGCATTGCGGCAGGAAACGGCCCCTCCCGAACCGGAACCGCGGCCGGAGACGAAGCGGCCGGAAGAACCGCGCAAATCCTTTTTCGAGCCCCCGCCCCAGGCGAGGGGAGGTGCATCGTCCGGCTTCGGACCGCCACAGGAATCACCGCAACCCGCCCAGGCTCCGCCGGAGCCTGCCTCGGGGCCGCCGCCGCTGTCTCATGAACCGGAAGGGTTCGCGACGGGCGGAGCGACTCCGGGGAAACCCGGTTCCCCGGTCCCTCCGGCGAGGGTTGCAGGACCCGAAGAGCTTCCGCTCATCATCGGAAGTTTTTCGATGCCCGTTCAGGAGCGACTTCTCGCGATCCGGCGGGCGGCAGAGCTGACGCTCACCGAAGCCGTGCCGACCCTGATCGAGGTTCTCTACGAACCCGATCCCGCGATATCGGCCGCCGCCGCCGAGGCACTGGGCCGGATCGGTGACCCCCGGGGCATCGAACCCCTGCTCGAAATCACGCACAGGAACGATATCCGGCTCCTTCAGGAAATCGAGGCTTCGGGATTTTCCGGCGATGCCGTTTCCAGGGGCGCGCGCAGGGACGCCGAAAAAGGCGAGGGAAGCGAATCGCGAGACCTGGCCGTCATTCCCGAGGCGAATCCCTTCAAATACCGGGAACTCACCGTCTTCAAGATCGACCTGTTGCCGAAGGAGTATTTCCAGGCCGACGGCACGCCGATTCCCAGGCGCGATCTCGTCATGAAGGGGCTCAAGGATAACGATCAGCAGCTCCGGAAAATGGCCGCGAAAGCCGCGATCGGCATCCACGATCCGGAGGTCGTCCCGACCCTCGTCGAGGCGCTCCAGAACCCGTATGAGGTCGAGTCGGTCAGGTATCTTGCCGCCGAAGCCCTCGGCGACTCGGGCGACGAGCGCGCCGGCGCGCCGCTCCTGAAGGCCCTGAAGGACGAGAACGTCGCGGTCAGATACTCGGCCGCCGCCGCTTTGAGCAATATGCGCGACGAGAAAACCGTGGGCGCCCTGATCGAGGCGTTGAACGACGACAACGAGTTCGTGCGCTCCTCGGTGGCCTACGCCCTCGGAACGATCGGTGACAAGCGCGCCATGGAGGCCCTGCTCGGCAAGATCGACGACGGCAGCGAAGTGGTTCGTTTCTCGGTCGGCAAAGCCCTCGGTGGTCTCGGCGGAGAAGACGTCATCGCCGAGCTCGACAGGCGGCTCGACACGGCAAACGCCCGGTTCAAGCGTGCTCTCATCGACGTGGTGTCCCAGATCAAGAACGAGAGCGCCGTCGAACTCCTCAGGAAGGCCCTCCGGGATCCCGACTCCGAAACAAGTTACAAGGCCTCTCTGGCCCTGATGACCGTCGACGACGTCGACGTGCTGGACGACCTGATCGAGGCCTCGCGGCGGCTCGACCAGGAGTTGATCGCCTGGTTCCAGGCGCAGGACAAGCTTGGAAACATTCCGCCCCTCGAACCGGCACCCGGTCCGGCAAAGCCGAAAGAGCGCCAGAGCGGTGACGCGTCGAGCAAATTCAGCAGCCTTCAGTTGGAACTCGGGGGCGGCGACTCGATCGAGAAACTCGAGGCGGCTCTCAGACATGAAAGCCCCAACGTCCGCGGCTGCGCGGCGAACGCCCTCGGAGATTTCGCCGGGATGGAAGCCGGCGTCCTCCTGCTCGAGGCGTTGAACGACAAACATGAGTATGTACGGTCCTGCGCCGTTGCGGCTCTCGGCAAGAGGCGCGATCCGGAAACCCTCGACAACCTCCTGAAGCTGCAGGACCCGTCCGAGGACGTCCGATACTCGGTAGCGAAAGCGCTGCCGGGGTTCGGCCGGAAGGCGGAGATCTTTTTCGCCTTGAACAAGATGATGGAAAGCGACCCTTCCCGCGACGTCCGACGGGCGGCGAGAATGTCGCTGGACCAGATGAAAAAGGAAAGCGAGGCCGAGGAAGCACAGCATGGCGACAGAAACGTTTGAGCAGGCCGTCGAGCGAGTATACGCGTTTCACACGAAACGAGCCCCCGGTATTTATATTGGCGTAGCTATGGTACAATATGCCGTCGAGGCTCTCGGGCCCGAAAACAGGGGAAAACTGAACGCGGTCTGCGAAACTTCGACGTGCCTTCCGGACTGCCTTCAGGTACTCGTCGGATGTACTGTCGGCGTCAGGTATCTCAAGATTCGCGAAGAGATCGGACGGTATGCCTTTTCTCTGTTCAACCGGAATACGGGTGAGGGGGTTCGCGTCTTCATCGACCTCGACAAGATCGACCCCGATGAGACGCCCGAATTATATCGATTCTTTTTTCGAACGAGAAATGTTCCTGACAACCGCACGCGAGAGGAGTCGGGAAAGAAAGTCGTTGAGGAGTTCTCTCGCGTCGGGAGACGCATCCTCGGCCTCCAGCGGGTGCAGCTCCTCAAATACGGCAAGGAAGATATCCTGCCGGCGAAACGTTGCCCGAGTTGCCGCGAGTCGTTCCTCGCACGCAGCGAAACACAGGAAACGTGCGATGTCTGCTCCGGCGCATCCGCATACTATACCGTGAGGGACTGACCGGCTGCGGGTTCGGCGCGTTCCATCGCCAGCTTTCGCGAACGGTCGCGCGCGCGACGCGATGCTCAGATCGGCATCAGAACAGCGATGAAAGAGAACTCCAGCCGGAGGCGCGTCAGTCGTCTTCGACCTTGAGGACGGCCATGAAGGCTTCCTGCGGAATCTCGACGTTGCCTACCATCTTGAGACGCCGCTTGCCCTCCTTCTGTTTCTCGAGGAGCTTGCGCTTTCGCGTGATGTCGCCGCCGTAGCACTTCGCGATGACGTCTTTTCTATACGGCGCGATATTTTCTCGGGCGATGATCTTCGCCCCGATCGCCGCCTGGAGGGGGATCTGGAACTGGTGCCTGGGAATCAGCTTGCGGAGCTTTTCGATCATCGAGCGGCCGCGGCGCTCGGCGCGCTCGCGGTGCGTGAGGAAAGAGAGGGCATCGACGGGCTCGGCGTTGACGAGGATGTCGACGCGGATGATCTCGGCGGTCCTGAAGCCGATCGGCTCGTAGTCCATCGATGCGTAGCCCCGCGTGCGGCTTTTGAGCTTGTCGTAAAAATCGACCAGGATCTCGGCCATCGGCAGGTCGAACGAGATCGAGACGCGGTTTTCCGAGATGTATTCCATGTGCTTCATCGCGCCCCGCCGCTCGGTGCAGAGTTCCATGACCGTGCCGATATAATCCTTGGGCATGAACATCGTTGCGTGGACGAACGGCTCGCGGATCTCGGCGATCTTCGTCGAGTCGGGCAGTTTCGCCGGCGACTCGATCTCGGACTCGACGCCGTCAACGGTGCGGACCTGGTAGACCACGTTCGGGGCCGTCGTGACGAGCTCGAGGTTGTATTCCCGCTCGAGACGCTCCTGTACGATCTCCATATGGAGGAGACCGAGAAAACCGCACCGGAAGCCGAATCCGAGGGCGACTGAGTTCTCGGGGACGAACGAGAGGCTCGAATCGTTCAGCGTCAGTTTCTCGAGGGCGTTACGCAGTTCGTCGAAATCGCTCGCCTCGACGGGGTAGAGGCCGCAGAACACCATCGGCTTGGCTTCCTTGAAGCCGGGAATCGCCTCGACCTTGACGTTCTTGCCCGCGTTCGTGATCGTGTCGCCGATGCGGACGTGGCCCATCTCCTTGATCGTGGCGCAGAAATACCCGACGTTGCCGGCGGCGATTTCGCTCACCTGAAGGGGCTTCGGAGTGAACACGCCGGTCTCGATGACCTCGAACTCGGAGCCGGTGGAAAGAAATTTGATGCGGTCGCCGGTCTTGAACGATCCGTCCACGACGCGGCAGTAGACGACGACGCCCTTGTACGAATCATATTTCGCATCGAATATAAGGGCGCGCAGGGGCGCCTTCGGGTCACCGAGGGGGGGCGGGAACTTTTTCGCGATCGCCTCGAGAAGCTCGGGAACGCCTTTTCCCTCTTTCGCCGAAACCAGCAGGGCGTCTGAACAGTCGATGCCGACGAGATTCTCGATCTCCTTGCGCACCTTTTCGGGATCGGCGGCGGGTAGGTCGATCTTGTTGATGACCGGCAGGATCTCGAGATTCCCGGCGAGGGCGAGCGTCACGTTCGCCATCGTCTGGGCCTCGACCCCCTGGCTCGCGTCGACGACCAGAATGGCGCCCTCGCAGGCCGCGATCGACCGCGAGACTTCGTAGGAAAAATCGACGTGGCCGGGGGTGTCGATGAGGTTGTACATGTACTCCTGGCCGTCGTTCGCGTGGTAGATCATCCGGACCGCCTGGGCCTTGATCGTGATACCGCGCTCGCGCTCCAGGTCCATCGAGTCGAGGATCTGGTCCTTCATTTCGCGCTTGCTGACCGTGGCGGTATGCTCGATCAGCCGGTCGGCCAGGGTCGATTTGCCGTGGTCGATATGCGCGATAATGCAGAAATTGCGGATGTGTTTCTGGGGGTGTGACACGGGCGCTCCTAGGGGTGGCCGAAGATCAGCCGGCTCAAAGTGGTTTTGATGATCCAGAAAAGAATAAGGATGGCGATGACGGCTATGATGCCAAAAACGAAGTTGCCGATCAAGTCCTTGTTCGAGGCCCAGAAGATCGCGTCCAGCTTTTTCTGCACGTTCGGATCGTTGGGATTGTAGATCAGGATGCGCCGCAGATACTCCTCGGCGTGCTCGAAATCGGCCTTGTTCATGGCGCGGTCGCCGAAATAATGCAGGGCGTTGACCATAAGCGCGCGGGCATCCTGGTCGTTCGGCTGAAGGTTGAGCACCTGCTCGATGCGGACGTACGCTTCATCCCATTTATCCTGGTTCGCGAGAAGCTTCGCTTCGCGCAAAAGGAGGGCGGCCTTGCTCGGCTGAAGAAAATGGATGCGGTTGTTTCCCTGGTCGCTCACGATCAGCGTGTCCTGATCGGTGAGAGCCATGCCACGCGGCCACAGGAGCCGTCCGGGCCCGCTTCCGCGACCCATGGGGAAGTTCTTGACGAAAAGGCCGTTCGAGGTGATTTCGACGATCCGGTGATTTCCGCTGTCGGCGATCAGAAGATGCCCTGAGGGACCGTGAATCATGTAGGAGGGTTCGTTGAGCTCGCCCTTCCGGTTGCCCTTCACGCCGTAGCGCCAAACCACTTCACCGGCGGGATTCCAGCTCACGATCTGGTTGAACGTCGGGTAGGAAACGGCGAGATCGCCCGTGGGAAGCCAGCAGACGCCGCGCGGGGGGAGGGAGCGAAGCTCTTTTTTCTTTGTTTCTTCCTTGTAATGGATTTCCCGGAGAAACTTCCGGTCTGCGTCGAAAATCTGGACGCGCTTGTTGCCAGAATCGACGACCGCAAGCTTTCCGTCGGGGCTGATGTCGATGTCGAGCGGGGTGTCGAACTGGCCCTGCTGGCGGCCGAACCGGCCGATGACCTCGACGAGGGCGCCGTCGGAGAGCCGAAGGACCCAGATATGGCCCGTTCCGGAGCCGGCGACGTAGAGAAGCCCTTTTCCGTCGAGGGCGAGACCGACCGGCTTGTCGAGCCGGGGGCCGGGGACCGGTTTGACTTCTGGCGGTTTCGGGGTTTTCGAGACCGAGGGCTCGCGCTTTTTTTCGGGCGGAAACTGGCTTGCGATCTCTGCCTCGGTGAGGCTTGCGACCATCGACGCGACGCCCGGGGTCTGGGCCGTGATCGTGAAAAATCGCTTGAAATTCCCTTCCGGAGTGAGGATCTGAACGCGGTTGTTCTTCTGGTCGGCGACGATGATGTTGCCGGACGCGTCGCGCAGGAGGTCTTCCGGCATGATGAATTCGAGTTCGCCTTTCCCTTCATAGCCGCGAGTCACGAAGTTGGCGAACTCGAGCGCCGTTGCCGCCGTACAGGCATACGCGAGGAACGTGAGAACGGCCACGGCGAGCCACGGCCCGGGCGACGTCCTTGTATTCGGAGACCGCATCAGTTGCTGCTCTCCTCGATCTGCGGAAACATGAGGTAGTTATCGGAGGACAGCTTCTCTTCGCGGCTCATCCCGCCGCTGGTCACGATGCGGTAGGCGTCGATCGTATAGCCCGTCACGCCCGGGCGGACGATGCGCGTTTCGCCGGATTTGAGGCGGGCGTTCTTTTTCTTTTCGACGGGGTAGCGGATCGCCTTTTCATTGCGCGTCGCGACGACGACCTGGTCGAAAGGCTTGCTCGGCGCGTAGAAAGAGACATGGACCCGGCCGTTCCCGCCGCGGCAGGAAAGCAGCAGGGGCACGCCGAGCGTGTTCACGAAGCGGAAATTCTTCGAACCCCAGGCAATGGCCGCGTCGAGCCCGCGATCGGCGTAGGGGATGCCTTCGTAGATCGAGTGGTTGTGCCGTTCGGTGATTTTCATATTGGATAGCAGGGCCGTGCGATACAGGGTCGTGCTGACCTGGCAGACGCCGCCCCCCATGCCGGGAATCACGCGGCCGTTCGAAATGACGCCCGCCATCTTGAACCCGTTCTTCGAAACGCGGGGGCCGACGACCTTGTCGAAGTTGAACTCGGCGCCGGGGGCGAGAATGAGCCCGTCGCACTTCTCGGCGGCGATGCGGAGATTCTCGTTCCGCGCCTCATCGTCGGCGTGATCGGCGTGAAGCGTCTCGAACCGGCCGAGGCAGACGCCGAAGCCGAGTTTCTGGCGCTGTGCCTCGAACCCCTCGGACCCCTCGTCGATCTTCACGGAGATCGGAACGTTGAGAGCGGAGGCATCGGCTGCCTGCGATGCCATATCCTTGAGCGTCAGCAGGGTGCGTTCGCGGTCGATCACGCGCTTGCCAGAGCCGCGGATGATGCGGAGCGGATTTCCCTGTTTGTCGGTCGAGACCCGGGCCGGCTCGATGGGGGTCTGAAGATCGAGTTCCTGGAGGCTCGAGATGAGAGAGTGGGCCAGCTGAACGTCGACTTCGACGAGGGGGGGCTCCTGAACGCTGCGTTTCGAGACGCGGATCAGCTTCTGAGGCCCGAGATGCATCGTCTTCGAGTCGAGGGTGAATGAAACGTCGATGTCACGCAGTTTCGCCTGGGCGGTTTCCGTGGAACGCATTGGTGCCTCCGATCCCGTGCTCTGCGTCTGCGCCGGCTTGTCGCCCGTGCCTTGACTGACGGGCCGGCCGCTCTTCCCCTGGAAGTAGAAAATCCCCCAGAAGAAAACGCCGAGGAAGAGGGCGATGCCAAAAATCGAGGCGGCGATGGTGAGATTCCGGCGCATGAACACAGCTCCCGCGAAAAATTTAGGCCTCTTCGTCCTTCAGAGAACGGGTCATGAGATTCTTCGCTGCCTCCCGGGGAGACAGCGAATCGAAGAGAACCCTGCATATTTCTTCGGTAATAGGAAGGGGAATCGTTAGTTTTTTCCCCCACGAGGCGGCCATTCGTGCCGTTTCCACGCCTTCGATGACCATGCGGCTGCCGTGCGTCAACTCGTCGAGCGTCTTCCCGCGAGCGAGGGCCTGGCCGAGCTGGTGATTCCGGGAGAGGGGCGAGGAACAGGTCGCCATGAGATCGCCGAGTCCAGAAAGCCCGTAGAAGGTCGTCGGCCGGCCGCCAAGACGCGATCCAAGCCTGACGAGCTCATGGAGCGCGCGGGTCAGGTAGGCTGCCTTCGCGTTGTCGCCGAGGCCAAGCCCGTCGACGATGCCGGCCCCGATGGCGAACACGTTCTTCAGCGTGCCGCCGAGCTCGACCCCGGTGCGGTCGGTATGCCGGTAGACCCGAAAGTGATCGTTCGAGAGCAGTTCCTGTGCCGTTCTGGACCAGGTTTCGTCCGGACAGGCGATGACGGAGGCGCCGATCTTGCCCTCGGCGAGCTCGCCGGCGAGATTCGGTCCCGACAGGACGGCGATGCGGTCGCCCGCACTTCCGGGCTCGACGCCGGACTCTTCGACGAGAATTTCGCTGAGACGCTTGCCGGTGCCGGGTTCGAATCCCTTGGCGGCGTTGATGACGCCGGAGATCCGCGGCAGGTGCTCGCGAAGGCCGTGCGCCAAACCGCGCAAATGGGCCGAGGGAACGGCGAACAGAAGGGCATCCGCGCCAGCCGCGACGTCTGCTGCGTCGTTCGAGACTCCCAGTTCGGGCGGAAGCTCGAGATCGCTCATGAAAAACGGGTTGCGTCGCCTGTTCCTGATGCCGGAAACCACTTCCGGCTCGCGCGCCCACAGAGTGACCTGGTTGCCCTTCTTCGAGAGAAGCGTCGCGAGGACGGTTCCCCAGGAACCCGCACCGATGACTCCGATCTTCATGTGTTCCAGACGCTCCGTTTCGACGAAATTGTCACGCCGCGGGGGTCGCCCCGGGCGGTTCCGGTTCGGGTTTCCGACTGCCGAGACCGTTCTCCTCACCGTTCCAGAGCCTGACGATATTCGCCTTGTGCCTGAACACGATGAACAGGGCCGCGATCGCGGAAAAAACGACGAACGAGGACAGCCAGGCCTCGCCGCACTCCCGGAATTCGAGAATCAGAAAGGGAAGGGCGCAGGCCGCGGCGATCGAGCCGAGCGAAACGAAACCGCTCGAGACCAGCACGAGCAGGAAAATTCCCATGGCTGTGACCGAGGCTTTCGGAGCGAGGGCAAGAAAAACGCCCAGTCCCGTCGCGACGCCTTTCCCGCCCCGGAACTTCACCCAGACGGAAAGCGAGTGGCCGGCGATCGCGGCGGCGCCGGCGGCAAGACCGGTGGGGACCGCTGTTTCCGGAACCGAAAAGAAGGAGATCGAAAGAAGAACGGCGGCGAAGCCTTTCAGGATGTCGAGGATCAGGGTGATCGCGAAGGGTTTCGTGCCCAGAACGCGATGAACGTTGGTTGCGCCCATGTTGCGGCTGCCGTGCTCGAAGATGTCGATGCCGTAGAAAATGCGGCACAACAGCCATGCCGATGGTATAGACCCAAGGATATAACCGGCGGCGAACGGGTGCCAGGTGATTCCGATCATCTCGTCAACGCCCGACGGCGAGCCGCATCGGCCAGCCTTCGAAGGGGAACTCCTGCCGGATATGGTTCAGCAGATACCGCTGGTAGGAGAAGTGAACGTTCTTCGGGTCGGACGCCGTTAGCCGGAAGACGATCGGCGGCCCGTTGAGCTGGCGCAGGTTCTTGAGATGCAGGGCCCGGCCGGCGACGCTGGGGGGCGGCTGGATCGTGACGGCCTCATACAGAATCTGCTTGAGCCGTTCGTCGGTAATGCGGTGCCGGCCCGTTTCCTGCACCGTGTCGACCATCTCGAACAGCCGGTCGACGCGCTGGCCGGTGCGCGCCGAGATCGAGGTCACGGGGGCGAAATTCAGCAGCGGGAAGGCTTCGCGCGTCTCGACGAGCAGCTCGTCCCATGGGCGGGCCGTCTTATCGGCGATGTCCCACTTGTTCCAGACGATGATGCATCCCGAGCCGGCGTCGACGACCCGGCCGGCGATGCGCTTGTCCTGCTCGGAGATCTTGCCTTCCGAGGCGTCGAGAACCAGGACGGCGAGATCGGATTTCTGGATTGCGTCGAGGGTTCGGAAGACCGAAAAATACTCGACGCTGTCTTTCTGGCGGGCGGGGCGGCGCAGGCCGGCCGTGTCGATGAACCGGTAGGTGCGGCCGTTCCGGTCGACGGAGACGGTGATCGCATCGCGCGTCGTGCCGGGAACGTCGTCGACGATCGAACGGTCGTGCCCGAGAAGCCTATTGAAGAGAGAGGACTTGCCGACGTTGGGCTTGCCGACGATCGCGATGCGCTCGAGCGGCGGGGACGAAACCGAGTCGTCGGGTGCCGTTTCCCGCTCGAACGGCTCGACGACGACGTCGAGAAGGTCCGCGACGCCGATGCCGTGAACGGCGGAAATCGGGAACAGACGGTCGACACCGAGTCCGTAGAACTCCGCCGTGAGAACGTCGATCTCCTTCGGGTTGTCGATCTTGTTGACGGCGACGTAGAACGGCTTGTCGGTGCATTTTTTCCGGAGCAAGTTGAGAATCGTCCGGTCGTCGCCGTGGAGGCCGTCGCGGGCGTCTCCGAGAAAGACGATCGCGGCCGCTTCCCGAAGAGCGAAATCGACCTGGGACTTGATCGACATCATGATCGGCTGCTCGTCGTCGGGGTCGAGGCCGCCCGTGTCGACGACGTAGAAGCGCCGGCCGTTCCAGACGGCTTCGGCGTAGTTGCGGTCGCGGGTGACGCCGGGGGTGGGGTCCACGATGGCGTGCCGGTATCCGACGATCCGGTTCATGAGCGACGATTTGCCGACGTTCGGCCTGCCGACGATGGCGATGACGGGGAGGAGAGACATCCGGGAACACCTCCAAGAATGAAAAATCGATCATACCACGCATCAGCACAGGCGTCAATAGAACGCGGCGGCGGGTTGACACCGTCGGAATCATCTGTTAGGCTACCCCAGCGCTGCGAACCAACGCAGAATCGAGAGGAGGGCCGCCGTGCAGGACTGCACCGCGATACTGGCAATACAGGCTTTCGACCTTGCCGTCGACGACCTCGAGTCACGCATTCGACAACTGAAGGAAAAAGGCCTCAAGATGGAACGCGAGGTCGGCGAGGAAGAGACGCTGCTCCGCCGCAAGGAAGCCCTCCAGAAGAAGATCCTTCTGCGGCGCAGGGAAGCCGAGTCCGAAGCCGCGTCGCTGACCGAGAAGATCGGCGGCAACGAGCTTCGCCTCAAGACCGCCGGCATGACGCCGAACGCCTACATGGCCACCCAGCGCGAGCTCGAACGCAACAAGGAGCTCCTCGGCTCCGTCGAGTCGCGCGTTCTCGAAGACATGGAAAAGCTCGAGGTCCTCGAAAAGGACATCGAAAAAGCCGCGAAACTGCTGGCGGGCCGCAAACAACACCTCGACGACGTGAAGAAGCGCCTTGCCGGAGAGATCGCCGAACTCGAGCGCGAGGCCGACCTGCAGCGCACCCAGCGCCGCCAGGCTTCCCTGAAGCTCCCTGCCGTCGACCTCGAACTCTACGAGGAGATCCGACGCAAGACGAAAGGCCGCGCGATCTGGGACGCCGACAAGTCCGGCTGCCCTTCCTGCGGCATGAGCCTTTCCGCTGGCTTCATCAACGCGATGGCGGGAACGAACCGGGCCGAACCATGCCCGCACTGCAACGTGCTCATCCGCTGGGTGGGCATCGTCGACGGCGTTCGTTGAGCTTTTCCCCGCCATGCACGTGATCAGACAGAAGGTCGAAGCGATGTTCGGCGTCCGGCCGCATGCCCCCGCGGGAATGCTCTGCGCCGCCGCGCTCGTCATCCTGCTGCAGTTTGCGGCGTTCGCCCAGCAGGCCAGCGAGCCGGCGGCGACTCAGCCCCAGGCCGAACGGTATGTCTCGGATCAGGCGCTCCTGCTGAAGGAAGCCGTGAAACTCCAGATCGTCGACGCATGCGGCGAGATTGAAAAGACGCTGCGCATCCGCGTTCTGGTCAAGACCGAAGTGCTTGAGAATATCGACAGCTATTCGAAACGCATCGACTCCTTCTTCTCGGAATGGATCCGTTCGATCGGAAACGACAAGCGCGGCATCCTGCTCTACGCGGCGCTTCCCCGCGACTCCCTGAACGGGAAATTCAGCCTCAAGGTCGGCATCGGCCTGAAATACCTGATCACGCGCGAGATGGGCGAGAAGATCCTGAACCAGGTGATCCTGCCCGGCAACGCCGAGAACGACGACGGGCGCGGCTTCCTCGAGGGGATTCTGACGATCAAGAAGATGCTGGTCGACGAGCTGAAGCGCGAGAACCAGAATCTGCCGGCCCAGACCGGTTCGTTCGACCTGTTCGGCTTCCTCTGGGCCTCCAAGGAAATCCTGCTCGCCGTCTTCGTGGGCGCGTTCCTGTGCTACATGGTCTTCTTCGTCGAGCGCTGCCCCCGCTGCAACGGCTCGCTGAACATCGCCTTCGAAATCCTGAAGGAACCCGGCCACAACACCCTCGGCCTCCGCCGCCGCCTGTATTCGTGCGAGCGGTGCGGCTTCACCCGCCGCAAAAAAGAGCCGATCTACCCCGCCGGCAGCGCCGGGTTCTGGCTGTGGCTCCTGGGAACTCGCCGGAACATCCGCATCAACAGCGGGTCTTCAAAGCTTCCCGGCGATCTTTCCTCGGACGATAGACATACCCCGGCCGAATGAGGTATGATCGGACCCGGCAGGACGACCGGTCGATCGCGTCCCGTCTCCGACGGGATGAGGAAAGTCCGGGCTCCGCACGGCAGGACGCTGGGTAACGCCCAGGCTTCCCGCGAGGAATCGCGGGGGGACGGAAAGTGCAACAGAAAACATACCGCCGATGGCCCGGCAACGGGATCAGGCAAGGTTGAAATGGTGCGGTAAGAGCGCACCGGGTCGCCGGTGACGGCGATGCCTGGAAAACCCCGTCCGGAGCAAGGCCTAACAGGGGAAGGGGTTGCCTGCCCCGTCTGACCCCGGGTTGGCCGCTTGAGGTGGCGGGTAACCGTCATCCCAGATAGATGATCGACGCCCGCAAGGGTACAGAACCCGGCTTACAGGTCGCCCTGCCTTTATCCCCTTTTTATCGATAGTGGCATATATACTATGCCGATATTCCGCGGAGGGATACGGCCGGAAAAGTGATGCCGGTTTTTATATGGTTCCCGCATCAACATGATACCCCCGTTCGCCCCGAGTCTCGCGAAGGGCGAGAGCATGCTTCTGGAAGGGCCTTGGCCTTTTCCCGTGCGGAGCGCTGTGTCTATGACAACGAGGCGAGGGCGCGGCGGAGCATCACGAGACGCATGACGCTTCTGAGGCCCATCAAACCGACGAATAGAGCGAGTGTTATATGAAGGCTGCCGGTGGTGGCGCCCTTGGGAGGCGTCCAGTCGGCGAGCGAGGGGCCGCCGGCGGTTTCGACGCCTTTCAGATACATGACCCGGGGGAAGAGGAGGGGGTCGGCGGTTCGTTTGATGTCGTCGCCGTCGATCGTGAAGCCGAATTTCAGGCCGGCGGAAGCGATGGCGTTTCTCGAGGCGGTGTCGTATTCGCCGAAGGGATACGCATACCATGACACGTCCGTGCCAAGATGCGTTTCGAGGTCCTGCTTCGCTTTCAGGGTTTCGGCGAGGAGATCGCCGCCTTCCTTGAGAAGTTTCGGCGGTTCGATATGCCGGAGTCCGTGAAGGCCGACCAGACAGCCTGTTTCCGAAGCGAGAGCGTTCAGCGCATCCCACGTGAGATAACCGGGCTGGCCGATGAACTCCGTGGTGACGAAGAGCACGGACCGGATGCCGCGCTCCTTGTGCAGCCTGCGGATCGCGTCGGCCGACGTGACGAGGCCGTCGTCGAAGGTGAGGAGATACCGCCTGCCGCCGCTGATTTCGCCGCTCAGCCAGGCCGGAAAACTCGCCGGATCGAGGGGCGAATACCCGTGGTTCGAAAGCCGGGAAATCCAGTCGGAAAGGCCGTCCCAGGTGATTTCCCATGGGCGGGTGGGGGAGCCGGTCACCCCGTGGAAGGTCGGGGCAATCAGGATTTCGGCTCTCGAAGAACTCCAGCCGTTCATGAAGCCGAAGATGGCCCCCGCGAACAGGAACAGCGCGAGCAGGATGTGATACAGGATCGCCTTTGTGAGATGCGCGCGGCGGAGTTGAAGGGCGTCGGCGGTGGGTTCCATGGTCAGGCCTCGAGAATGGAATTTTTCATGTAGTCCAGAAATCCGGGGGCCCTTACGAGAACGGGATCGAGCGAGAACCGCCGGCCTGGATTGGCCGCTTCTGCTTCGCGAATGATTTCTGGTATATCTATGGCTATATGATTTCCGGTCAAGGCAAAAATGGGTACCAGCCGAATCTCGGTTGCCCCGGCACGAACGGCTTCGGCGATCGAGTCGCGGATGCCCGGGGGGCACTCGCGGAGAAACCCGTGTGTCACGTGACGCCCTGGAAGTGACGAACGGAGTGCCTCGACGAATGCCGCCGCTTCTGCCTGCGACTGCGGGTTGCGGGAACCGTGAAACACGAGAATGACGGCGGCGTTGTGCATGCGGGGAAGTCTACTGTAGAATACCCCCCGACGCAATATCCTGAGGCCCGGAGCCCTTCATGATCCTGACGGTCACCCCGAACCCGCTTCTCGACTACATCATCCACTCACCGGTCCCCCCGGCGCAGGGCGGCCACCGGACCCGTTTCATCGACTGGACGGTCGGCGGAAAGGGGATCAACGTTGCGAGAATGCTCAAGACCCTCGGCCGACCGGCCCTCGCCATGGGCTTCGCCGGGGGCCCGAATGGCGAGAAAATCCGCCAAAAGCTGAAAGACCAGGGCGTGTCGGCCCTGTTCGTCCCGACGGAAGCCGAAACCCGCGTGGGCATCAATATGGTCGTCGAGAATCCGCCTGACCAGACCTGGTGGATCGAAGACGGCGAGGAGTTGCTCGAATCCGAGATCGTCGAGTTTCTCGAGATGCTCGAGCGGGAGCTTCCGCGAACCAGAATCCTCGCCATGTCCGGCACGATTCCCGGCAGGAACAACCGGGACTTGTACCGCCGGGTGATCGAACGGTGTCGCGCATATCGGTGCGACATCTTCATCGACGCACGCGGCGATCCGCTCCGGGCGGCTCTCGAGGTTGGCGGCTTCTTCCTGAAGCACAATCGCGACGAGGCCCGTGAATCGTTCGGGCTCGACCCGTTCGATGAATCCGGATCCGGAGACTTTTTCAAACGCCTTGCCGATGCCGGGATTTGGGGTGCCCTGGTCACGGACGGCCCCCGGGACGCTCTCCTGTGGGAGCCGCCGCACCTCTGGAGACTGCGGCCACCGGTGCTCAGGGAAGTGAGCGCCATCGGCTCGGGCGACGCGGCGATGGCCGGTCTTCTCTGGGCCCATGCCAACGGCCTTGACCGGCTCGATGCAGCCCGCTGGGCCATGGCTGCAGGCGCTGCCGATGCCTTGCACCCGGGCCCCTGCGAGGCCGGCTACCTGGAGATCGAACGACGGATATCGGAAATTCAGGTTGCATCATCCTGAGCCCCGATTGAACGGCCGTCGCGGATGGCGCGTCTGTATTCCAGGAGTGCATTTGTTCCGCTTCTTGCAGAATCCTGCAAAATGCCGTTCTCGATTCGCATCTCAGCATATTTACTATCTTCATAGACCCTCTGGGGGGAATTTGGTAGAATTCTAAATAGAGGCTTTGAAGAACGGGAGAAAGTTCATGCGCCGGCGCGGAAAAAACGGGTTCACACTGCTGGAAATCCTTATCGGCGCGTCCGTATTGGCGATTTTTCTCACCGGTGTGTATCAAGTATACCGAGGCGTGACGCGTTCGTTCCGCCAGTCGAACTGGTCGCTCACCATGCAGACCCATGCCCGAAACGGCCTTACGTTCCTTCGCGAGGAGATGCAGCGGGCTTCGTACAAGACGACCATCAATATCGGCTCCGTCGTTGTCGAGGATGACAAGACGATGAAAGTGCGCGAAGGCCTGACCACCTCCGATCAGGTCATCGCAGAATGGTTTATCGGAATCCCCTTTCGGACCGACGTTCCGAGTTCGGGGGCCTGTTTCAAAAGCAGCGTCGAGTTTTCCGGGGGGAAGCTCGTCTACAAAAAGGCGCTCGACCCGGGTTCGCCCCCGAACACTCTCGGTGAAACCCTCTACGCAGGAAGAGTGCTCATGGAAAACGTCCATTCCGTCGATCTGTCGGTGAGCGCCTTCGACGTCGATTCTGCAACGGGAAGCCAGCTTGTCACCATCGCCGTCGAACTCAGACACCCCGAGAAAACGCAGTTCCCGAACACGAAGGTCGTCGAGTCGACCGCGGCGAAAGTCGATGTGAAGGTTGAGCATCTATGAGAAACAACGGAACGACGCTGCTCGAAGTATTGCTCGCCGTCGCGATGCTCGCTCTCGCGATGATCCCGATGTTCGGCCTGATGAGTTCTTCGAACACCGCGAGCAGAGTTCAGAAAATCGAGGGCGTCGCCGCAAACCTCGCCAAGGAAGAGATGAACAAGTGGATGTACGTCTTCGATCCGGTGAATTTCCCGAACGACGGCGTCGAAGACTTCGTGAACGGAGGCCCGTTTATCGTCGAGGGGAACGAAGTCGAAATAAAGGTTCGGGTATATAGACATCAGAATACATCAACGAACGTGAAATATCCCGATTTCGTTTGGCACGATTTCCGCACCTCCTGCCCGGGCGGCACGGAAGGAAACGATCTCGACTCGAAGACGAACGAACTGACCCGGACGATCGAGGAAGTAACCAAGGATTCAACAAAACCCAGACTGATCGACATCGCGATGCAGGTCCGGTGGCGGACGCCGAACACGGCCTGGTCCGACGTCAACAGGTTCTTTCTCCTGGGCCGAAGGGGGTGGATGTGAACGACATGAAGCGGTCGAACCGTCGCGGCGTGGCCATCATCATCGTCCTCACGTTCATTACCGGCACGCTTGCGTTCGCCACGGCAATGTTCTATTTCCGCAAGGAAGTGAAGCAGCAGAACGTCGTCAACGTGAATTTCCTGCAGGCGAACTTCCTCTCGCAGTCGGCCGTTCAGCATGCCCTGGTCAAATGCCGTATCCTTCCCCAGGAAGCCTACGACTCGGGAATGGCGCTCCAGGGGTTCTGCCCGCTCCAGGCCGTCATCGCCGGGCAGACCCCCTCGAGGGGAACGCCCAGCGCCCGGGCCATGGAGATTTTCATCGGCGACTGCAACACGACGGCCATTCCCTGGGATTCCCGGATTCAGTCAGACTTCGGAATCGACCTGAACGACTGGAAATACCAGGTGGCGAGCATGACGGTCATCGCGGCTTTCACGAATGTGGTGGATAAAGAGTTCGTTCTGACCTCGCAGATCATCGCGAGCGGCACCGTCATCGAGCGCAGAGGTGGCCGAGGGGCCCGATCTGAGCTCATGACGAAAACCATCGAATTGACGAGAAAAATCACCATCGACTGAACGTATAGGGGCGAAGGAGGGGGAGTATGAATCGGAGATGGAGCTGGCCTTGGCTTGGGGTGTGCCTGCTGTTGATGCTTGCAGGAGGGAGTGTCGTTGCCTGCGAATTGCCGGCTGAACCAACGGCCGCTGTCATTCCGGCGAAAGACGATATGGGAGAACTCGGTATCAGCATCGTGAACAAAGGTGACGGCACGAACTATTTCCTGGTTCCTGCGAACCAGGAAATCAAAATGTATATCGTCTGGGATCCCTACGATCACAACGGATCGAAAGCCCAAAAAAAATACGATTACGTATGGAAACCCGATTACGGCAATATCGGGTTCGAGAACAGGGTTCCGGCCACCGACGGGCATGGATTTTTTCCGCTTTCGGCGATGGCGAAATTTTTCACCGTACAGGGAAATCGCAAGGACGTCAGTGAGGCCTTCGGACGCGCGACCGGCGAAACTGCCCCGGAGAATACGTTCCTCCCGGACAACGGGCTGAAGCCGTCCGAGCTTCTGATTCAGGGCTTCGTGAAAGGTGATAACGATGCGACCGTGTCCATCGAAGGTCACCAGGCGTCGGCGTATCCACACGTTTCCAATCTCTGCGATCCTACGGGAAATGATCTGAATGTCAGCGAAGGAGAGACTGACAGCGTTCTCCCGAATAACTGGGACATCTTTTCGCCGAAAACCTTCACTCCTCCGATTTACAGTAAAAACGGCAAGAATTATCGGAAGACAGCCACGTTCAAACAGGGATCCTCGGGTTTGTTCATCGGAGATCTGAACATCGGTATGACCACCCTGAAGAATGAAGATTACAAAGCCTATATCGTCGAAGGCGGCCCGAACGTGTGGCTCGGCGACGAGGCTCTCCCGGTTCTTCCGGACGGCGCGAAAGAAGGCGGCGTCGGCAACTCGACGGGTGAAATTACCGTGAAATTCCCCACGCCGACGCTGGGCTCTTCCGGCCCGATCAAGGTCAAGGTCATCTGCCCCCCGGCTGGCTTCGAGATCACGAATTTGTTCTGGGCCTGGGAAGAGGATCTGTGGGTCGAGGTCGCCTCGGATACCAATGGAGATGACGTATTCGACAGCTTCTATATCGATTCGGATGACCCCGAGAGTGGCGTGAGAACACTGAAATGCAGCGTCGGGCTCAAGCTCGTTGTGAACAAAGTCAGCAACGCCGCCGGCTACTCTGCTTTCCATGTGTACAATACTCAGCCCCCGATCACTTCCAAGCTCGCGGTTACTGCGAATACCCCTTATAATACCGGTGACTCGTCCGTATCCGTTCCCTTCAGCTTGAGTGTCTACGGTTCAGACCCATTTGCGAATCTGCCCGTTCCCGACGGATTGCATGGCAAGCGAGGGGACTCAGGAATAACGATCAAGCACGATTCCGTTGGAATGAAGAATTCCATCAAGTTGTTTATGTCCTATCCGGTATATTCCTTCAAGCCATCAGGAATTCTGGGCGTGAACGATCTCGATCAGCCGAGCAAAATGAATCTCGGTCTCATCGGTTTCGATTCGAGCTCCACGCCGACAGATCCGAAGTGGAAGGGCATGTATTACGAGCAGAAATGGGTCTGGTTGCCGGGCACCGTCAGCGCCGACGCTCCCACGTTCGTCACGCTGAACGCCGACGGTCAGTCGACGCTTGGCGGCGGCGTCTGGACCATCACCGGTTCGGCTCAATTCAACGTTCCGGTGCCCCAGCATTTCGCGAATGACGGCTCCGGCAAGTCATCGGCGTATTCAGCCCATGAATGGGACTACCCTGCCCCTGATTCGCCCGACGTGACCAAACTCTGGAAGGTGTTTGCGGTTGCCGAAGATGCATCGGGCTTCAAATCGGTTTCTTATGATGACGTGGTTGGCGCCATCGATCCGGCGACGGTCAAAGCTTCTGCCGGCAAGGTTTGGGACAACGGCGTCGTGCTTCCTGACGAGCCTTCGACGGTACTGAAAACAGAATACGATAACAGCCCGCCGCTCGAAAACAGCATCCCTTCAGATATCGCTGTCGATAGTGAGGGATATACATGGCAGAGTTACGCGTATCTCAAATGCGCCGACAACACGCCGCCAGAAATCCAGCTGATCGTATTCGACACCCGTAACAATCTGTACCATATCTTCGGTACGAACGCAGGCGGTGATGGGAAAATCGCTGATTCCAACCCGAGTTTCAGCGCCTATCAGACGGCCAATCCCTACGGCACTGCTGACAATACGGAAATTACGAACGGACTGAAATTCGAAGCGTTCGATAGTTCGTTGTATAACCGCTTTATCGACAAGGAAAAGAAGGGTGGGGCCAGTGCCCTCAATCCTGGCGACGGCATCGCAGGAAAAGGCTTCGTGTGTCAGGCCAATACCCGCCTCGTTTTCTACATCCGGGCCTGGGACAACATCAACACATTCTCGGAAGCGGACCGCTTTGGTGTGGACAAGATCTCCTATACCGTCCGCGATGATAATAAGGCATCGGCGGATACTCCCCCGAATGAGTCGAATGTCACATACGATCCGCAGGGCCTCATGCAGAATCCGCCGTTCTGGCAGTTCCGCGCCCCCAATGTCAGCGGCGGTACCCCGGACGGCAAGGAATACAGCATCACGGTCAAAGCGAAGGATTTCGCCGGGAAGGAACGCGAGCTGGTTCTGAAAATCTACGCCGTCGGAAGCGATCTGAATATCCGCTCCCTGGAAGAGAAACGGCAAAGAAACTGATCCTTCTGACTGATCTCACAAAAGCCCCTGCCGAAAGGCAGGGGCTTTTCATCCGGGCGGAGCGTTCTGTTCCTATTGAGTCCTGGATATCAAAAACCAGCTTCGTATCTCTCTTCGTGCTGAGCTTGTCGAAGCACGAACAGCCACTTGCCGATGATTCCTCATTTCGCCCTTCGACAGACTCAGGGCGAACGGGTGGCTTTCATTCCGCAGGACTCAATAACTTCCCTTGATCGTCGTGATGATTTCCTGGATATCATTTTTTGAGACGGCGCCTGGTTCCTCGAGGGCCTCCTCGAGCATGGGGAGGGCCGCCTGGCCATATTTGAGAAGGAGACGGCGTGCGTTCTGTGCCACATTTCTGTTGGCATCGCCCAGGCACTTGATGATCGACGGAACCGTTACTTGGGGCTGCGTCAGAATTTCATCGATACACGCCATTCCCTGAACCTTCATCCATCGTGTGTCGCTCTCGATCCAGGAGACGATGGCCGGCACGGCCGGGTCGGCGGCCGGCCCGATCTTTCTCAGAGCTTCGATCGACATGAGTTTCACCCGGGTGTCGGGCGACTGGAGGGCGGTCACGAGGGCGTTGAGCGATTCGGGAGTGGCCCTGCGAAATGTTCCCAGATCGTATGCGGCACGGGCGGCGACTTTCGGATCCGGATTTTCGATGTCCGCGAGGGCGCGGACGAATCTGGGGTCTTTCCTGAACTCATCCGAGAGCGTGCCCACGCCGGGAAGCGTGATTTCCTGGGAGGCGGAAAACGTGATTTGAGGAGAGGTCTTGTCCACGGCCGGCTTTTGATCCTGTGTGAGCGTTGCGGAGGCGACGGCCGGCGTTGGGGGAGCCGGTTTCTTCTGGTGTTCTGCCTGTTCGTCGAGTTTTCGCTTCTTTTCGGCGAGATAGGAAATGACCAGGTCCTTTTCCATGGTCTGCTGGTTGCGGATTATTCCAAGCCATTTCTCGGCGACGGCGGCGAGCTCGGGAGCGGGCTTCGCGGCGAGGAACTCGCCAAGTTCCTTCTCGGCGATGTCGCGATCGCCGCGGAAGAACCGGTAGATGTTGTAAAAAAGCGCCGCCGAAGGGTCTTTCCCGGCTTCCAGTTTTGACTCGTAATGGTTCAGCGCCGTGACGATAATGCCCTCGTCGTTCCCGCCCAGATACCCGATGTCGAGCTCAACGCAGTCGGCGAACAGGGCGAACGCCTTGTCGAAATTCCCGAGGCCTTTTTCCTTCAGGGCTTCCCGGAACAGGCTGCGCGCCTTCTTCTGCGCTTCCGTGAGCGTGCTCTCGTCGACCGCGGGCGCCCGGGCGGCTTCGATCGATGCCTCGAGCTTGCGGATCCGCACGGAAAGCCCCGGAAATTCCGGGTTCAGCCGATAGGCCTGTTTGAATGCCTCGAGAGCGTTTTGCGGCTGCCGATTGATTTCGTATGTATACCCGAGGGCATAGAGATACTGCGCATTGCCGGGCTGTTTCTTCAGTTCCTCCTGGAGGAGGGCGACGGCCTTGTCGGCCTGCTTTGCGCGAAGAAACTCCTTCACCTTCACAAGGGTCGGGCTGATTTTTCCGCTCGACGACATCTGGGCACCGGCCTGATACGAGGATAAGGCAAGAAACACGCACAACCCGATCGTAAGTTGGTTTCGCATCTCGTCAGAGCCCCTTTTCCTTCATATAATCCTCCATCGTCTTCCCTTCTTTTTTGAGCTTTTCCTCGAGCTTGCCCTGACCGGGCAGCTCGCCTTTCTTCTGCTTCTCGATGATGCTCGCCTTGATCTCTTCGAGAACCTGTTCTCGTTCCTCGTCGGATGTGGCGTTCTGAAGCTTCGCACGGGCCTCTGCGATCATGTCCTCGACCTTCTGCTTCTCTTCCTGGGTGATTTTTTCTGAACTGCTGCCCATCAGCTCCTCGAGGTCTTTCTGGGAAAAGTCGCCGGCTTCGATTGTGTCGAGGAGCTTCTCCTTGTTCGACCGGTTCAGGTAATCGAACTTGTGCGTGATGACGTACTCCTCGTTCGGGTCGCTGACGTAGTCGAGGGCGCGCATGTAGACTTCTGCGGCCTTGTCCTTCTTGTTCGCGATCTCGTACAGGAATGCGAGCTGGAGCATCGGGGTCTTCTGCCACTCCTGGCCCGAAAACGACTTCTGAAGCGCCTGTTCGTAGATCTCGGTGGCCTTTTTCAGCTCGTCGTAATTCTTGTACCGGAGCGGAGGATCGAGTCTGAACGCCTGGTAAAGAGTGACGGCGAGCTTGATCTTTTCGGGGCTGTTCTGGTTCTTCAGATAGATGGAAAACTTGTTCTCGCCTTCCTTGCTGAATTCCTCCTGAAGGTCCTTGATCTTCTTCTTGAAATTCTTCAGCTTCTCGTTGTAATCGCCGTCCTTCTCTTTCGATGGGCGCGAGCGGGCGACGATGTCAAGATTCTCCTTCGACGCCAGGTAATCCTTCTTCTGAAGGAGCATTTTTGCATAGATATATCTATATACAGCGTTGTCCGGCTCCTTCTTCAGCACCTCGAACATCAAGTTGCTGGCGTTCTCGATATCCTTGTTCTTGAAAGCCTCTTCGGCCTGCTGATACAGCTTGAGAGCCTCGGGGTTCGAAACGGCCGCGAACATAGCGCTGCCGCATGAAACGAACAACACGGCAACGAGAAGATTCCGCCATCCTCTGTTTTCCATCGGTGACTCCTCATCGACAAGCGAGTGTAGTACGAACGCATCCTACCATATCCCCAGAACGGAGTTCTACCATCCGGGATTGTCTCTTCCGGCGGAAGACATCGGATGGTCCCGCCCCTGATCGCCGCCTCATGTTTTCAAACACAAGGTCTGGTATAATTTTTCGCATGGAGAAAGGTGCCGGAGTGGTGTCGAAGGACGGAAGCTGGCTTGCCTTCTTTCTCGCCGTGCTCTTTTTCGCGGGGCTCCCGATCGGACTGATCAGACTCGGCGAGGCGTTCGTCGCCGCCCAGGAGAAAAACCGTCTCGGCAGAGCGCACCTCGGGCGCCTCGAGCAGAACCTGTTCCGTCTCAAACGCGAAGGCGGCGACCTCTATTACATTCAGCGGCAACTGAACGAACTCTACGGGCTTCTCCTGGAGGACGATTTTTCCGGCAACGCCGTCGCAAGCTCCGCATCCGCGCTTCGGAGGGCGAACCTTGGCTTTGTGACCGCGCACTTCTTCGATTCCGGGGGAGAAGTCATTCCGGTTCCCGGCAGGAAAATTGAGATGCGAAGTGCAATGAAACGCATCTATGCTGGCCTTGTCGAGCCGGAACTCCACGGGAAAAGCGATCTGATCGTGAAGAATCGCTCGCTGTTCCAGTCGATGCTCGGAAATATCGATCCCTCCGACGTCGTCTACCAGAAGGGTAGCCTCGTTTCGACACAGATCATGGGCCGACCCGGCTACTTCTATTGGAATACCTTCTACACCGAAGCGCAAGGCCGGCATGGAGGCAGGCAAACCAACAGAGCCGGTGATGAGGCCCTCGACGAATACAGGGGCGGCATCGTTGCGTTCTTCGAGGAACGGGACATCCCTCGGGATTTCGCGCTGAAACAGCTTCTTCGCAGGTTCAACGGTGAGGCGGCGCCTGGCGAGGGATATGCCCTCATCGATATCGAACGCCCCGAGGAGAGCCACGCGGTCAGAACCCTGGCCCGTCGCACCGGGCTGCGGAGCCAGGAGATCCTGCGCAGGGTCGTCGGGCTTCGCAACACCTACCAGCGACAGGACCAGGACAACGAATGCCTCACGGCGATCGTCGCGCTCGATGCCGGCCGCGTTGTGGCCGGCATGAAACGGTTCGAACACGGGCTCGAACGTCACGTCGGCATCATGATCAACATCCTGTCGGTCATGATTCTTCTGGTTGCCGGATACTGGTCCTGGCGGGTGCATGTCGCGGATGACATGGTTTCGATCTCGATACGGCACAAACTCGTCGGGCTGTTCCTGTATGCCACGGCGATTCCCGTCACGGCCCTCCTGCTTCTCGGATATCAATATATGCTCGACCGCAACCAGGTCATGGTCCAGGAGCGGGTGTCTCAGTTGTCAGGCCTCACGGAGAATATCGACGAAAGCTTCATGGCTGCCGTCCGCTCGCTGGAAAAGTTGTACAGACGCATCTCGCGCCTTGCCTACGTCCGGAACGGCGATTCTCGACGCATCCGGTCGCTTTCACGCCGTCTCAATGACGCAGATCTTCTCTCGCAGATGTTCATGGTCGATTCCAAGGGGCACATGCAGCTTTTGGAAGATATGAATCCGCGAGGCCGCGATTTGATCGGCAAGCTTATTCCCACTCTCGCACGGAAAATATTCGCTGCGAGACTTGGCCAGAGCGATAACGATCTGCGTGCGAACATGTCCGACGTGATGGTGGAGAGCTTTACGGACAGTATCGCCGAGTTCATGTCGGGCAAGGGCTCGCAAAGAATGTTCGGAAGCATCATCGAGGCGAACGACAAGATCATCGAGTTCATGCTGGGGAATGTCGGAAACCTCATGTATTCGACATTCGTTTGGGGCGAAGGGGAAAAACGCCCGGCGAATCTTTTGCTGATCGTTCACCGGACGCGTGAATACGCACGGAAATATCTCAGAAACATTGTCCGGCAGAATCAGCTCCGTTCGGAAAACGTTGCGCCCGTCAGGCTGGCAATGGCTTCGCGAGGTGACGGCTACTCCGTCTATCCGCGCGATTACACCAAGTATCCTTTCGTCAAGGAAATGGCGGAAAAGGTCCAAGCGACCGAAACGCAGCATGCTTCCGTCGAAAACATCGGCGGTCAGCCGTATCTCGTCGTCGCTTCACCGTTGAAAAAAATGCCGGATTTTATACTCATTACGATGTATCCGCGACGGTTGATCGACGCGGTCATCAGGAACAACAGCGTGAAAATCGGACTGGTCGCCCTGGTGAGCGGATGCTTCGCCTTTTTCATCGGCCTTCTCCTGTCGCGGCACTTTCTGTGGCCTATCAATCAGCTTGCAGCAGGAGTCACGGCGATCGAGCGCCGCGAATTTTCACACCAGGTTCCTCCGCTCGGGAGCGACGAATTCGGCGATCTTGGCACGACGTTCAATCGCGTCATCGCGAACCTCGAGGAAATGCATGTCGGAAAGATCGTTCAGGAGACTCTCTTCCCGAAAATGCCGGTCGCCCAGGGGGAATACGAATTGTACGGCGCGACCGATTCCATGACCGACCTGGGCGGCGATTACTTCGACAGTTTCACCGTCGGGGACCGCCATCTCGTCACCATCATCGGTGATGTCACGGGGCACGGCGTGCCCGCGGCTCTGTTGATGGCCATGGCCAAGAGCGGCGTCGCCATGCTCGGGCCGGGCGAGTCCGTCCGTGCCGTCGAGGCCATGGACCGGCTGAACCGGATGGTGTTCGAGACGGTCAAGAAGAAGCGGTTGATGAGCCTGATCTATGCGGTGCTCGATACGCAGTTGAACAATGTCGAACTCGTCAACGCAGGCCACTGCTTCCCGTTCCTCCATCGATTCGCGAGCGGCGAGACGAGCGAGATCGAAAAACCGGCGTTCCCTCTGGGTGCGAGAAAAAACGGGGCTTTCGAAAGCGTGTCCATTACCATGAATCCCGGCGACAGCCTTATTCTCTACACCGACGGGATCGTCGAAGCGAAAGACTCGGGGAACGTCGTTATCGGATACTCCCGTCTGCGACGTATCGCAGGGGAAGCTTGTGCATCGGCACGGACGGCCGAAGCACTTCATGCCGATATCCTGCGTCGCGTGAAAAGCCTGATCGGCAGCAGGATGATCGAGGACGACGTCACCCTGCTCGTGATCCGGCGAAGAAACGGTTGACACCACTCCGAATCGCTGGTATCATGAACAATTCCGGTCAAGTTTTACAGGGGTGGATCGCAGCCCCTTGAAAGGCAGGGATTGCTCGCGGCGTGGCCTTGATCAATGACGCAGTCATCGCCGAGGTACGTGGACGGATCGATATCGTCCAGTTCGTGGGCGAGTATGTACGCCTCACCCATACCGGGCGAACCTACAAGGGGCTGTGTCCGTTCCACCAGGAAAAGACCCCCAGCTTTTACGTTGTTCCTGACAAGCAAATCTTTCACTGTTTCGGATGTTCGAAAGGCGGTGACGTGTTCCGGTTTCTGATGGAGGCCGAGCACCTGACGTTCCCCGAGGCGATCCGGCAGCTTGCGCGGCGCGCCGGTGTTGCCATTCCGATCGAAAAAGACCCCGAATACGAGAAGAAAGCCCGTGTGTACCAGATTCTCGACGAGGCGGCGAAGTTTTACACCGCCCAGCTTCAGCAGGTCGGCGGAAAGATCGCCCGCGAGTATCTGAAGCAGCGCGGCATCACCCCCGAGACGGCGTCAAGATTCCGTCTCGGCTATGCCCCCGACACCTGGGACGCCCTGGCCCTCGCCCTGGGAAAAAACGCCGAGCGCGTCCAGCTTCTCGACCGGGCCGGCCTGGTCAAGCAACGCTCGACCGGAAGCGGCCACTACGATACGTTCCGGCATCGCCTGATCATCCCGATCGCCGACGCTCACGGCAGGATCGTCGGGTTCGGCGGCCGGGTGATGGGCAAGGGGGAAGAGCCGAAATATCTCAATAGCCCCGAAACCGACCTGTTCAACAAGCGGAAGATGCTGTTCAACTTCCGCGATGCGCTTCAGCCGATCCGCCGCAGCAACTCCGCGATCGTGGTCGAGGGCTATCTAGACGTGATCAGTCTCGTGCAGGCGGGCATCACGAACGTCGTCGCAACCCTCGGAACGGCCATCACCGCCGACCAGGTCGCCCTCCTGGCTCGTAACTGCGAAAACGTCTACTTCTCTTACGATGCCGATGAAGCGGGCCAGCGGGCGACGGTGCGAGCGATCTCCCTGCAGCGCGACACGCCTCTGACGGCGAAAGTCATCTCCTTCGAAGACCCGAAAGACGATCCCGACAGCTTCGTGCGCCGCGAGGGCGCCGAGCGGTTCGTCGATCGCATCGTTGCCGCGAGGGACATCTACACCTTCCTCGTGGAAACAAAGACCCGTGGAATGAAGCCGCCGCTCGAAATCGCGGTCAAAGAGCGGCTGGTTCGCGAATTCAAGGATCTCGTCCCGGCGATTCACAGCCCTGTTGCGCGTAGCGAAGTCATAAGGACAATTGCACGGCTGATCGACACCGACCCGGGAGCGCTTGAAATCCAGTTCGCGAACCGCACGTTCGTCAAGCCGGAAGGGGGAGCGGGAACGCCCGTTCGCGCCCGGCCGGTGACCGACGGGATGGTGCGGCGGCAGGAGTGGGTGCTCAAGCACCTGATAGAACATCCCGAAGAGCTGGAACGCACGCGAGCCATGCTTGCGCCGGCCGACTTCACCGATACCCGGCTTCAACAGATATTCACGGCAATATGCCGTTTACAGGAAGCCTCGGGCGGGAAGTCGCGGCCGGCGGACATCATTGCCGCGATCGACGATTCTGAGCTCGCCTCTCGTTTCAGCGAGCTTCTCATCGAACTCGAGGAGAAGCCCGAGGAACCGTTTCTCGAATGCGTGTACGGACTCGTGAAAAGCCGGTTGAAGCGTGAAATCGAAGAGCTTCTGGCGCGAATCCGCACCGCCGAGCGGGACGGCCGCGAGAGCGAGGTTGCCGAGCTGACCATGCAGCAACTCGAGCTCCGTCGCAAGATGGAGGCACTCAACCAGCGGAATGCTGGATTGTAAGGAAACAGACATGAAGACTTCGTCAACAACACAGGCCGCCCCCAAGGCATCGCCGAAACAGTCGAAAAAAACGGCCGCCCAGGCGGCTGTCGAAGCCGTCGCGCCTGCGCCGGCGCCGGCCCCGACCTCGGGTCCGGCGGGTAAATCGCTCGAAGCGATCCGCGCCGAGCTGATCGAAAAAGGCAAAAAGCAGGGCTACCTGAGCTACCAGGAAATCAACAGCGCGCTGCCCGACGGGCTCGACACCGAAGCGTTCGAGACCGTCGTCACCGAGCTGATGGAAGCCAACGTCGAGCTGGTCGACGACGACGAGATCCAGCTCAAGGAAAAGCTCCGGATGCCGGAGGAAAAGAAGGACGAGAACTATGTCGAGGCCCAGGAAGACTTCGACGACATCGATGACTCGGTTCGCGTATACCTCCGCGAGATCGGCAAGATCAAGCTTCTCACCATGCAGGAGGAAGTCACTCTCGCGAAGCGCATCGAGCACGGCGACCAGGAAGCCCAGCGGAAGCTGATCGAGGCGAACCTGCGCCTCGTCGTCTCGGTCGCGAAAAAATACACCAAGCGCGGTCTCCTCTTTCTCGACCTCATCCAGGAAGGCAACCAGGGCCTGATACGCGCGGTCGAGAAGTTCAAATATCGCAAGGGCTATAAATTCTCCACCTATGCCATCTGGTGGATCCGTCAGGCCATTACCCGCGCCATTGCCGATCAGGCGCGCACGATCCGCATTCCGGTCCATATGGTCGAGACGATCAACAAGCTCCGCAAGGCGAGCCGCAAGCTGGTCCAGAAGCTCGGCCGCGATCCGGCCGTCGAGGAACTCGCTCTCGAGGTCGGCCTGCCGGTCGAGAAGGTCAAGAACATCATGAAGACGGCGATGGACCCGATCTCGCTCGAAACGCCGATCAATGGCGAGGAAGACTCGCATCTCGGCGATTTCGTCGAGGACAAGTCGGCCCTGCCGCCGGCCGAAACCGCGTTCAACAACATCCTCAAGGAGCAGATCAATCGCGTTCTCTCGACCCTGACCGAGCGCGAGTCGAAGGTCATCAAATACCGGTTCGGTCTCGAAGACGGCTGGCAGAGAACCCTCGAGGAAGTCGGCCAGAAGTTCGGCGTCACCCGCGAGCGCATCCGCCAGATCGAGGCGAAAGCTCTCCGGAAACTTCGCCATCCGAGTCGCTCGAAAAAACTCAAAGAATTTTACATGGAATGATGCTTGCGCGATGCGGAAGGATATGATATACTCTTTCTGCTTCAAGGGCCTATAGCTCAGTGGTTAGAGCTGCCGGCTCATAACCGGCTGGTCGCAGGTTCGACTCCTGCTGGGCCCACACCTGCCGAATGATGTCCTAAGCCCCCATCGTCTAGCGGCCCAGGACACAGCCCTTTCAAGGCTGCGGCGAGGGTTCGAATCCCTCTGGGGGCGCCCTTATATGAACCGCCATCGATCGTCCGTCGATGGCGGTTTTCCTTCGTGGGCATATCGCGCGCATCGCGCGATGCACGTCTGTGTCTCCCCACCAGAATGTTCGTGGGAACGCAGGTGCGACTGGCCTTGCGATGGCATTGAAATACAAAACTCATTGTCGGGGACTTGCGGGTTTTGTACCCTCATGTTAGGATTGAGTATCTTCGTCCGAATTTGAGAAAAGGGGAGTATTGATGAAGAGGTTAACAGCCTGTTTCGCCCTGTCCTTCTTTTGTGCCGCTTCGGCGTTCGCTTTTGACGTGTCGCCCACGCAGACGAACGTGAAGCCGACCCGCCGCGGACCCGTTTCCATTTCCGAGAACCTGATCCGCGCGGTCACGTCTCGCAATGCCGATATCCGGCACGTCGACCTGTTGGTCGCGACCGAAGATGGTCAGCGCCTCAACAGTCTCCGCGGCGACCTTTCCGAGAAGCTCTCCGGCGACAAGGCTTTGGCTGCCCGCAGATATATCCAGCGCAATGCCAAGCTGTTCAATCTTCCGGTCACCAAAGACGACAACATGCTCAAGATGATCCGCAACGAGGAAGCCGCCGGCGCCACGCACGTCGCCTTCCAGATGAACCTCGACGGCGTCCCGGTTCACGAAGCGGAAATCTCCCTCCATATCGGCAAGGATGATCGCGTTCAGCTCGCGAACGGCTCCTTCCCGACCATTAACGAAATCATCAACCAGATCACCATCAGCCGCCAGGATGCGCTGGCCGCCGCCAAGCGCTCGCTGGGCATCAAGAAGATCCGCGGCGTCGCCAAGGCCGAAATGGTCGTGCATCCCGAGAAGAACGTCGGCCGCATGGCGTACCTCGTGAAGATGGGCGCCCTCGAGCCTCTGGGCGACTGGGAAGTCCTGATCGACGCCGAAACCGGCAAGGAAATCAGCCGCGTCAATCAGATGGTGTTCGCCGAGGCCCACACCGGCAAGGGCAACGTGTTCGTGAACCATCCCCTCGCCGCACCGGCCTCCGTCGAGACGCTGAACAATCTGCTCACCCACGGCCTCGAAGGTCTCTACTGCAAGGCCGTGAATGAAGATACCGCCGGCTCGGTCAACGAGAACGACGAGCACATCTACGATCCGGACAACACCCACTTCGACGAAGCCAATATCTATTACTACATCAACACCGTCCACGACTTCTTCAAGAAGATGGGCTACGACAAGCTCGACTGGGCCATCAAAGCCACCGTCCATGTCGGCGACAAGTATGACAATGCCTATTATTCCCCGATGGAAAACGCCATGGCCTTCGGCGACGGCAATCGTCTGAACGATCTCGCCAAGGAAGAAAGCGTCGCTTATCACGAGTATTCGCACGCCCACATCGCCCAGATCGTCCGCCTGAATTACAGCGCCGAGTCCGGCGCCATGAACGAAGGCCAGGCCGACTACTTCGCCTGCACGATCTCGAACGACGACAAGGTCGGCGAGTATGCGATGAACAAGATGGGCAAGCCCTATCTCCGCATCCTGACCAATAACATGCATTATCCCGAGAGCATCGAGGGCGAAGTGCATGCCGACGGCCGCATCTGGGGCGCCATCCTGTGGGATATCCGCAACGCCCTCGGCGCCGAAGTCGCCGATCTGCTCATCCACAAGAGCTTCTACTACCTGAAGGCCGGCAGCCCGAAGTTCATCGACGGCGCCAACGCCATCTTCACCGCCGACAAGAACATCTTCGGCGGCAAGTATGCCGATAAGCTCCGCGAAGTGTTCAACAAGCGCGGCGTCACCAAGGCCGGCGATCCGACCGTCCTCACCGGCGAGCAGCTCGAGAGCGCCCGCCTCTTCAACGAGGTCCACGGCGAATAATCGTCCCTGATCAAAAACACCGGGAGGCAACCGCCTTCCGGTGTTTTCTTCATCAGGGCTACATCCGCAGGCAGGCCAACGAGCCAGAGAGACGCCGTTACGCAGAGAAGGAATCTGCAGATGACGCAGATTCCGCCGGTTCAGAACACCTTGTGATCCTTCTGCACGTCGAGGACCGACATGACGACACAGGGGCGGATCGTGATCAGCCGCATTGCAGATGAGAGATATGCCGGAAAGACTTCTTCGCGTTTTCTGCCGTGAGGCTTTTCGTTCCTACATGCGTGAGTAGGCGGCGGTGATGCGACGGCTCAGGGATTTGAGGAGGTTGACGGACCAGCTGGGGCGGAGTTGATAGAGCACGTTGAAGTTCTTCGGTTCGAGTTTCAGCGTTTTCGAGGGAATTTGCGCCCTGATGGTGGCCGCCCTCGGTTTTTTCTCGAAATGGGACATCTCGCCGAAGATTTCACCCGCTTCCATCGTGCAAATGGGCGTGCCGCCTTTCGAAACTTCGACGCGTCCGTCATACAGGATATAGATCTCATCGGTGAGATCGTTCTCGGCGATGATCGTTTCGCCGGCGTCGAACGCCTTTCCAAACATCGCGACGATTTCGTCGGGAATGGCCTCGTTCTCCTTCTGGAAGGCGAGGCCGTACAGGGCGCCGACGGTCGACATGTCCTCGGACACCTCGAATTTCCCCTCGGTCTCGTCGGCGCCTGTCGAGAATCTGCGCTCACGTTTCTCGTTCAGAAATCGGAGTTCCCGGCAGAGAGAGAACGTCGCCGCACGCGCGAGAAGAATATCTACAGATATATTCTTGAAAAAATCTTTCGGTTTCCAGGAGTAGATCTCCGAATCCTCGAGCGTGATCGCGCTCGTGATACGGGTGGAGGTCTCGAACGAGTCCTGCAGGCCCATGAGCATGTTCTCCGCCATGCCCATGCGGAAAAACCCTTCGGATGTGCGGCGAGCAATCATCGCCTTCCCCTGGATGATGAAAAAGACGGTTTCGTCGTTCGGGGAAACGGGAGCATGCTCTGCGTAGATGACCGTCTTCGCCTTGAGAGACAGTTTTTTCCCGTAGTTGAAGGTAAACATTCAAGATCGCCTGCGCGGCCGGTTTCTCATGAGCTGTGCGGAGTGCTTTGCCTTGGATGGATGATTCGAAATGCCGACGATTCAGGGTAACATGCCTCGAAGCGTTGAAGGAAACAAATTCACGGGAACGCGGGATTATCCGGAGACGATCGTGTATACACGCCGTTCGAACAGCACTTTATGGAGAGGGGGAAATATGGTATCATGAATTTGGTACAGGGCCGGAAAAGGCCTTGATGAAGGAAGTGCAACATCTATGAGTTATTGTGTGTTTTGCGGAAAGGATCTCCGTCGCGGCGGGGAGTTCGTTCAGAACCGCGACGGGATGCTCTTGTGCAAGACCTGCGTCGAAACGGCGGAAGATATTTTCAAGCGGAAAAACGCCAGTGACCGCGACCCCGTCAAAAAGGGCGCGACGGCCGGCAAGGTCGATCTGAAAGCGATCCTCAAGGAATACACCCCCCGGAAGATTTACGACGGCCTGTCGGAATACGTCATCGGCCAGGATGCGGCGAAGAAGGTGCTGTCGCTGGCCGTCTACAACCACTACAAGATCCTCTCGATGATCGACTCGACCGATGTCGAGTTTGAGAAATCGAACATCCTCCTCGTCGGACCCACCGGAAGCGGAAAGACGCTCCTCGCGAGAACGCTTTCCAAGCTCCTGAAAGTGCCCTTCGCGATCGGCGACTGCACGAGCTACACCGAGGCGGGATACGTCGGTGACGACGTCGAGAACGTCCTGCTCTCGCTGCTTATCGACGCGAACTACGAAGTCGACGACGCTCAGCGCGGCATCGTGTATCTCGACGAGATCGACAAGAAGGCGAAGACCTCGAACAACGTCTCGATCTCTCGCGACGTCTCCGGGGAGGGCGTTCAGCAGGCGTTTCTGAAACTCATCGAGGGGACCGTCGCGAACGTGCCGCTGACGGCCGGCCGCAAGAACCCTATGTCCCAGCAGGTCGTGAAGATGGATACCCGCCACATCCTCTTCATCTGCGGCGGCGCTTTCAACGGTCTCGAAAAGATCATCGGCAAGCGCCTGCACCATGATTCGGCGATCGGCTTCAACGCCGACCCGCGTCCGAAAGACCTCGCCGATCACAAACTGTTTCACGCGGTCGACACGGAAGACCTGCTCCAGTTCGGGTTCATTCCCGAGTTCATCGGCCGCCTGCCCGTGCGGGTTGCCTTGGACGGTCTCGGAAGAGCCGACTTCATGCGCATTCTTCGCGAGCCGAAGAACGCCATCGTACGGCAGTTCACCAAGCTGTGCGAGATGGATGGGTGCAGACTCGAGTTCACCGACGACGGCCTCGAACGCATCGTCGATGAGGCCCTGGCGCGCAAGACCGGCGCCCGCGGGCTGCGAGCCGTCTTCGAAAAAGTCCTTCGGAACGACATGTTCGCTCTCCGAGAGAACGGCAGGTCGAAGCTGGTCATTGACAAGGCCTACGTTGAGCGCCAGATCGGCATGTTGATCGAGGAGCAGAAGAGACTTTCCGACCAGGCCCCCGAGCCTGAAGCCGCCCGACAGCAGGCCGTCAGGCCGGAAGGGGCCGAAGCCGTCCCGGCCTGACCGAAAAACGGCGCACGACCGGAACGATACGAGAACCCCCCGGACGATGATCCGGGGGGTTCAATAATTATGCGAATACTCGTTACCTGGTTGCCTCGGCGGTCTTTTTGACGGCCGGGCCGGCCTTGACGACTTCGGGAGAGGCGCGGTCTTCGAAGGAGCGGAAATTTTCGGCGAAGCGGCGGGCGAGATCGTCTGCGGTGCGGTCGTAGGCCGCCTTGTCGGCCCAGGCATTCTTCGGCGTGAGGATCTCGGTCGGGACGCCGGGGCATTCCTGCGGGACCTGGATGCCGAAGATCGGATCGGCCGCGAACGCGACCTTGTCGAGCGAGCCGTCGAGAGCGGCAGTGAGCAGGGCGCGGGTGTAGGCGATCTTCATCCGCTTCCCGACGCCGTAGGCGCCGCCGGACCAGCCGGTGTTCACGAGCCAGATGCGGGTGCCGTGCTTCTTCATCGCCTCTCCGAGCATCTGGGCGTAAGTGAACGGATGATGGACGAGGAACGGGGCCCCGAAACAGGCCGAGAAGGTGGTCGTGGGCTCGGTGATGCCGGCTTCGGTTCCGGCCAGCTTCGACGTGTAGCCGGACAGGAAATGATACATCGCCTGTTCGGGCGAGAGACGCGCGATGGGGGGGAGGACGCCGAACGCATCGGCCGCGAGGAAGAACACGTTGCGGGGATGGCCGCCCACGCCCTCGAGGACGCAGTTGTCGATGTGGGTGACGGGATAGGTCGCGCGGGTGTTTTCCGTCAGCGAGCCGTTGTCGTAATCGGGGCGGCGCTGCTCGTCGATGACCACGTTCTCGAGCACCGATCCGAACCGTATGGCGTCGTAGATCTGGGGCTCGTTCTCTTTCGAGAGCTTGATGCACTTGGCGTAACAGCCGCCCTCGAAGTTGAAAATGCCGTTGTCGCTCCAGCCGTGCTCGTCGTCGCCGATGAGCTGGCGGGCAGGGTCGGCGGAGAGGGTGGTCTTCCCGGTTCCGGAGAGGCCGAAGAACAGAGCCGTGTCGCCTTCGCGGCCGACGTTGGCCGAACAGTGCATCGGGAAGACGCCGCGTTTCGGCAGGAGGTAATTCATAACGGAAAATATACTTTTCTTGATCTCGCCGGCGTAGTTGGTGCCGCCGATCAGGATGATGCGCTCGGCGAAGTTGAGGACGATGAAGATGCCCGAGTTCAGGCCCATCGTCTTGAAATCCGGGGCGTGCATGCCGCAGACGTTCAGGACGGTGAAATCAGGCACGTCGTTGATCTTGTCCTGGGCCTTGGGCCTGATGAACAGGGTGCGGGCAAAGAGGTTGTGCCAGGCGCGTTCGGTGACGACGCGCACCTGGAGACGATATCGCGGGTCGGCGCCGGCGAAACCGTCGAACACGAACGCGTCGCGGTTCTGAAGATAGCCGCGGGCGAGAGTGATGAGGCGGTTCCAGTTGTCCGTCGACAGCTGTTTGTTGACGGCCCCCCACCAGATATCCTTGTGCTCGGGCGTCTCCACGACGAACCGGTTGTTCGGGGACCGGCCGGAGGGGTTTCCGGTGCGGACGACGAGGGCCCCATTCGAGGCAAGCTCGCCTTCGCCGCGGTCGAGGGCCTCTTCGATCAGGGCCGCCGGGGGAAGATTCCGATACACGTGCTTGAGGCCGTTCAGGCCGAGATACGTAACGCATTCTGACGCAGGCATCGTCTTCATGCTCCTTTCCTCGCGGGCATCCGCGCGGGACGCCCATTTTCGGCAATTCTACCTCACCGGGCGACGGGGGGCAACTCTTCGGTGTATATGAAGGCAAATAATGAAACCGGCCCGCGGCGAATGCCGGAGCCGGAATGATGGCCGCGTGGATGCGGGCGGTCACGCCTGCGGTATCTGGGGCGGCTGGACGGGCTGAGGTGTCGGGGCAGCCTTCGGTTTCGGCTGTTCTTCAGCCGGTCTCGGCGGGATCAGAAGCCACCAGGCGAACGCGAAGGCGCAGCCGACCTCGACACCGAGGATGTACGCATCGAGAATGCGATCGAACCAGGGCAGGTCTTGGGCGAACATGCTCTCGCCGGTCAGCGCGGCCGCCCCGCACAGTACCAGGATCGCGGTTTTGAAGACGGCCGCAGCGGCACGTCCGCCGGCGAAGCCGAAAATGGCGGAACTGGCGATGAGCCCGATGAACAGCACGATCGCCAGCAGAACGCCATCGACCATCGGTTTGCGGGCATGGAAGATCACGAGCCGAGGCGCGCGGCTTCCCGTCGTGATCAGCTTCCGGTGGAACAGAAGGCACTCCGACCCCTCGGGAAGCGTCGGAATGACCGGAAGCAGACCGGCGGAACTTCGCGGAGCTCCGGGGCTCACGGCCGGCATGCTCCGCGGCATCATCTGGGACATCACGTTCGAGGCCATCTTCCCGCCGATCGCGCCGGAATACACTTGCCCGGGGAGCTCGGGCATCGATTCCCAGCCGTGCTGGAACTCGCCGCCGAGGCGGGCCATGAAATGTCCTGCCGGAAGGTCGAGCTTCCAGTTCATCTGGCTGACGTCGAGCGACATCATCGGCAGATGCAGTTCGAAACGCCCTTTCCAGTGCAGTCTTCCGAGTTTCTCCGAGAAGAAGATCGTCACGCCGAACGGGGTATAGGTCTTGCCGGTCCGCGGCGAACGGATCAGGGGCACGTAGATCTCGCCGTCCTTGCTACGGCCGGGCTTCATTGCCTCGCCGTTCACCTCCAGAGCCAGGATTTTGAGCCGTTCTGGCATCGAGCGGAGGACGAGGAACTGGTTGTTGTTGTTGCGCACGACCAGGTCGAGCCGCGTCAGGGCCTCGCCATCGTCGTTCATGACCGTTTTCGCGACGGCGGCGTCGATCTGGGCCGTGCTGACCTCGAGGTTGCGATGTTTCGTCACTGTCATCGAGGCGGTCGCGTCCTTCTGGTATTTGAACGCCTGGGCCATGAAGCCGCGGGCGCTTCCGGTCATCGATGCGGGAAGTTCGGATGCGTCGATTCCCGTTGCTTCAGCAGAGTGCTCGACGCGCACTTCGAGACCCTCGCGGACTTCGACGCCGAAATATCCGTTCTGGCGGTCGATCCGGGAACGGGCGCCCGCGCTTCGAAGCCGTGGAAGATCGAGCGGAAACGAGCCGTTGATTGCCGGCGTCTGGCGCTCCATCGAGATTCTCAGTTCGACCTGGTTCATCCGCCGCGCGTTGAGCTGAACGCGTAGCTCCTGCTTGCCGTCGGACGTTGGAACGCAGCTCCAGCTCGCGATATCGGCCCCGTTCACCTCGATCACGTCGGCTCCGGCAGGAATCTCGAACAGAAATTCCCCGGCAGGGTGCTGGTCGATCTGGAGGCGAACCACGTCATTCGCCGCGATGACGCCTTCCGAAACCGTGAAAAGAACTTCGTGATCGACGGCGACCCGGGCGATCCCGGGAGCGGCGGGAACCGGTTCCGACGGAGGTTTCTGCTGCTGGTCGGACGCAACCGCCTTGTCACGCCACTCGACGGAGATCGCGGGAGCGGGTTGCAGAACGGCCGTCACCATGGTCGTACCGACGGCGTCGGCGGTTCGGGTAATCACGCCGGGCTTGATTTCGACGGCCTGGTTCGGGCGGTCGATGACGAGGTTCAGAACGGCCGGGCCGTAAACGGGAACCGGCAGCTGGAAGCCGTCGACAGGGGCATTCGTCTGCGTTTTGGAGGTCAGATCCTTGACCAGTTCGGCTTCGATAAGGACCGGGCCTTCCCGGTCCGTCAGGATAACCGGCCGCTTCTCGCGGAACGCGAGCGGGGAAACGTTCTGAACTTGTTGCACCGTCGCCTGCTGGATCGCGGTTTGCACCATCGCGATGTCGTTTTGCAACTGCTGGCGGGGCACGAGATCCGTGTGCTGGGGGCCGGACTGCTGTGTTTCGGGCGCCAGAAGCGCCGGAACGCCGTCGATCGTGACGGATTTGACGCCCACCCCCTCCGTCGGGAACTCGAGTTGCTTGAAGCCTTTTCCGGACAGCACGACTTCGAATTTCAGCGAGATATCGACGCGGTCCTTCGTCACCCGCGCCGTATACGACGCGTTGACGAATGTCACCCCCAGCGGCGGATACCATCGGGACGGGTCGGGGTCGGGAATGCCGATGTCGCGCAGATAGTTGTATTCGTCGAGGGAGAGCGCGACGAAGCCGCTGTCACGGGGCAGACGGTCGCCAAGCTGGGAGTAGGGAACATACAGATCGAGGATTCGTTCGACGCGGGGATCCGCGGCGGGCGGTTCGGCCGACATCGCCGGCGAGATGCCGGACAGGAGGAAAAGGAGCGCAACGCCCGTGACGACGACGTTCCCCTGCGAATCACCGGAACGCACGGCAAACAATTTTCGCGCGATCATCAGGAGGGCGAGGACGAGGAAAAACGCGATCCATGCCGCGATCTGGAGCTTCGGCATCAGGTGTTCCACGACGGCGACCGCGATGATGAGCGTGACGGCGAACAGTCCGGCGATGGCGGGGCTACGCCGCTGCGCCGACAGCCAGATGGGAAGGGCGAACAGCAGGCCGGCGATACCCATGATCGCCTTGAGGCCGGTGCGAATCGGCTCCCAGAAGATGATGCCCTTGAACTTCGCAGCCTGGCCGGCCGGCAGATGGTTCCGGAAGACGACCACGGACTTTCCGCCCGTCGGGATCTTCATGTCCACGGGAAGAGCGCCGACGTCGCGCCCCGGCGCGCGGCGCGCCTGGCCGGGTCTCGCGCCGCCTTTCATCATGGGGCCTTTCAGGCCGAGTGCCTCCATCGAATCGGTCTTTCGTTCGAGGCGCTTGTCGGTCATCTCCGATTTCATATCCTTGCGGGAGGGAGCGTATTCGGTGTCTTCCTGCACTTCCTCGTCGCCGGGGGAAACGGCGGATGGGCTGATCTCATTGATCTGCGAAAACATTTTGGCTCTCTGCATCGAGGAGTAGCCCTGATCGGTGATGCTGCCGATCATCGGGCCGGAAACGCTGGCGAGGAGGAATATGATGCATACGACAACGAATATTTCGAAGGCGCCTCTCCAGGAAAAGCCATCGCTTTGTTTGATGCGCGTCCAGATCAGGATGAGGACCAGGACGACGACGATGAAGATCAGCCCCTCGGATGACGCGATGCCCGAGAAGAAAACCGAGACGGCTTCGAACGGGGCGATCCGGATCGGGCGGTCGGCGAACGACAGATTCGACGGCCTGGCGATCAGGTCATACCGGTCCGGTGCATACACGCGCCAGGAAAGGCTCATGACGTCGAGATCCAGGGTCGGCAGCGCCGAGACCTGCTTGTAGATCAGGCCGCTGACGGGCGCGGGCGATTTGTAGACCAGCCTGACCGTGAACCCGTTTTTGCCCGACGTCGCCGTGCGAGCAGTTCCGATTGGAATCAGGCACGTGTCCGAGCCGCGGGTCGACGCGGTGACCGGAGCGCCGTCCAGAGCCGTGGATAAAATTTCCGAGCCGCTCGTGATGCGGGCCGAGAGATACTGCTCGCCGTTGTTCTTGAGACGCATGTCGAGGCAGGTAACCGATGAGCCGTCGCTCGTGAACACCGTCGTGCCATCAAGCGTGTCGATGACGGCGTTCAGGACCGGCACGTCGGCGTGACGGACGACGTCGAGTTGCAGCGGCGGATCCAGCGGTGGTTCGAGATACCGAAACGCGAGCAGGATCGGCCGGTTGGCCAGCCCGGACAGCTCGGCCGGCAGATCGGTGACGTCGACGGACGTCACTTTGGGCAGGTCGGCAAGCGAGTCGGTCTTGCGAATTTCGATCGAGGTGCGGGCTTCGATACCGATATGGCCCTGGTCGCGTTCGGCGCCGAGCACCTTCATGACGGGGAGCGAGAGGAGCTGGGCGACGTCCGTCATCCGCGTTTCCGATGTGAGTTCGATGGAAACCGGCCCCTTGATGCGCGATGTGAAGCGACAGATCAGTCTGGTCTCGCTGCCTGTCTCGATTTCGTGCCCGGCCAGGCGTTCGCTCCGGACGTCGAGGATCTCGGTGCCGGATGGAATCAGGATCACGGCCTGCTCGGCGGCAGAACGGGTGATGTTCAGGTTCAGTCGGGTTTCCGAGCGAACGAACCCTTCGCCGATCGAGTGGAGGACCAGCGTTTCGGCGAGGAGCCTGGCCGGTTCCTCCGGCCGCTGCGGCGCGGGAGACGGCGCGGATGCCGTCTGTGCGGCTTCTTCCGGTTCCTGGCCGGGAGCGGGGGATGTGCGCGGCGCCCAGCGGATGGTGCAGCGGTCGGTGGGGCCGAGAATGCCGGAAAACCAGGTTCCCTCACCGACGTTCCGCTGGTCGATTCCTTCGGCGCGGTCGATCTCGCCGAACTGGTCGGTCTGGTCGAGGAAGACCTCGATCCGGTTGGTGGGAACTCGCGGGATGCGGAACGTGACTTCATTCCGCTCGGGGTCGTCGACCTGGGGACACAGGAACCGGAAGCTGACCTCATGCCTGTCCGGGCCTTTCACGGCGAGCATGAAGTCGCTGTTCTGCGGCGATCTCCGGTTCGCCTGGCGCGCTGTCTGCGTTCTGACACCGCGCGCGGCATCGTTGTATCGCTTCTGAAGCAACTCGACCTGACCGCGCGGCGCCGCGCCGTCCTGGATACCGCCGAAGGAGGTCGGGACGATCCCGACCGGGCGGCCGTCGAGCCTGACCCACTCGAATCCGAGATCGCCGCCGGTGAGCGACAGGAGTGCCCATCTCGGATTGGGCATCTCGAACCAGAGGCGGCCCTCGACTGCGGCGACGCGGTTGCGGACCGTGACGCGATACTCGGCGCCCCCGAAGATGAAGTCGAGATCGAGCAGGGGGAGGGGGCTCGCGGGATGGCGTGCTAGGAAGGCATCCTTGGCATCTTTCAGCCTGTCGTAGGCTTCCCGGGGAAGGAGCATGAACCGCGGATTCCGTTCCATGAGTTGCTGGAAATCTGTGAACGGAATATAGCGGATGCGCTCGGAGATCAGACCGGCAGGCGCGGAAGCGGTGTTCGCAAACACCGGTGCCTGAGGCTCGGCCGACAGGCCCCCGGTCCATGTTGCGAGAAGTCCCAGAACGGCGGCCAGAAGAATGGGTACAGCGCGAAACAGCCTGACGGACATGCGTCGATCCTCCCTGTTCGGGTCTGGTGTTTTCTCCTGTCATGCTAAATGCCCCGGGCGGCGAATGTCAACGGAACGGCTCGAACGGCTCTGCATTCGGCGATGATGGTTGCCCGCAGAGAGGCTCTTTGTTATGCTTTGACGGGATCGGTACATTCCTGAAAAAAACTGCTGCTGGAGAGAGGAAAGTCATGTTCAATGCCGTTGAGCTCATGATCGATGATTTCATCAAACGCCTCCGGGACGGCTACCGAAGGAGTTTCGGCGGCCAGAATCCCGAATATGCCGACATCATCGCGTGGGCCGGGTTGATGGCGATGGAGAACATCGCGAACAGCGATGCGCTCTACCACAACGTCGAACACTCGATCCTCGTGACGCTGGTCGGCCAGGAAATGTTGCGTGGCCGGCAGCTGCGCCAGAGCGGCGTCACCCCCTACGACTGGATGCACTGCATCATTTCGTTGACCTGCCACGACATCGGCTACGTCAGAGGCGTCTGCCGCGCCGACCGCCCCGGCGAATACGCGACGGGGAACGGAAGCGAGATGGTGAAGGTGGGCTTCGGCAATACCGATGCGGCCCTGACGCCGTATCACGTCGATCGCGGCAAGCTGTTCATCTGGGAGCGGTTCGGGGCCCACCAGATCCTCAAGGCCGATCTCATCGTCGCGAACATCGAGTTGACGCGGTTTCCCGTGCCTCAGTCCCAGGCGAGAAACGAGGGAATGAGCTATCCGAACATCGTGCGCGCCGCCGATCTGATCGGCCAACTCAGCGATCCGCGCTACCTCAAGAAGATCAGCGCCCTTTACTACGAGTTCACCGAGACCGGCGCCGCCAAAGAGTTCGGCTATGCCGACCCGGGCGATCTGAAGCGCCACTTCCCCCGCTTCTACTGGAAGACCGTGTATCCCTACGTGAAGGAGGTCATTCCCTACCTCCGGCTGACCCAACAGGGAAAACAGATTCTCGCGAACCTGCACGCGAACATTTTCGAGGTCGAGCACGACGACTGGTACGACAATCTCCAGATCGAGCCGGGAATGGCCTGCAACCTGAAGGGGGGCCGATTCTGAACGGGAACGGCCCGAAGCACCCGCCCGGTCCGGCATCCGGTTCTCAGTTCCGGAGGCCGGAGCGCCCCGTGCCGGCCCCAAAAAAGGACGCAACCAGCCCGCACGGCCACCGGCAACGCGTTCGTGAGCGTTACGACCGGGCCGGGCTCCAGGGCTTCGCCGAGCACGAGATCCTGGAATTCCTGCTGTTCTATTGCATACCATATATAGATACGAAGCCGCAGGCGAAACGTCTGCTCGCCGGATTCAAGGATTTGCCCGGCGTTTTCGCGGCCCCGCGGCACAGGCTGATGGAGGAGGGCGGAATCCCCGATTCCGCCGCCCGCATGCTGCACCTGGTGCGAGATATCTCCCATCACGTCCTCAAGCTCAAAACGTTCGGGAATACCCCCACCATCACCAACGCGAGCACGGCTATCACCTATCTCAGCGGCATCATGGCGAACCTTCCGGTCGAGGAATTCCGCGTCGTGTTCCTGGACAACGCCAACACGGTGATCGCCGAAGAAGCCCTCTCGAAGGGCGTCGAGGACCAGACGGCCGTCTATCCGCGGCTGGTGATGAGAAGAGCCCTGGCGTTGCATGCGACGGCCATTCTCGTCGCGCACAACCACCCGAGCGGCCACCTGAAACCCTCGACCGCCGACCATGCGATCACGCGCGCCCTCGCGGCCGCGGCCGGCACGCTCGACATCCGCTTCCTCGACCATCTCATCCTGGGCCGCGAACACGAAGGCTATTTCAGCTTCAGAGAGAACGGATTCCTGTCATGACCGACAAAACGTCTTCCGAAGCCCCGTTCCAGACAGGGTTGGGGCGTTCGCTGTTCCACTCGCTGGGCGATGGCATCGTCATCGCCGACCGCGACGGAAACGTCGTGTTCCTCAACCGGCAGGCCGAGGAGATCCTGTCGGTCGCCCTGGATGAAATACGCGGAAAACCGATGGATGCCTGTCACCGATGCCCCTGGAAAATACGGAAGATCGTCGGCGAGTCCGGGGCTGAGAAACCCTATCGGGCCGAGGTGCCCGTTGGCGACCGGTGGTTGTCGATCACGGCCACGTCTCTCAGGGGCGAGAACGGAGACTGCGTCGGATATGTAATGACCGCCCGCGACACGACGGACCGCCACATGCTCGAGACGGCCCTGAAAAAGAGCGTGTTCGAACTCCGCGAGCGCCAGGAAAAAATTGACCTGCAAATAGAACTTGCGAGGACCATCCAGAAGGCCCTGATGCCGTCGGACGTTACGACGTTTCCCGGGGCCCGCGTCCGGCTCTGGAACGCCCAGTCCCAGATCGTCGGGGGCGACGTGATGTTCGTGCGCGAGGAGGCGGATGGCGGCTGGCTGATGCTGGGCGATATCATGGGGAAAGGACTGTTCGCCTCCCAGTTCGTGCCGCTGCTTCACGGCTTCGTCCGCGACGAACTGCCGTCGGCCACGATGCCGGCAGCCCTCCTGCAGAAACTGAACGATCGTCTGGTCGGTTTCATCGCCGACCGGTTTCCCCTGTTCGTCACGATGGTTTGCCTTCGATGGAAACGGGACGCGCGCTCTGTCCAGGTCGCCTGTGCGGGGAACGAGAATCCCTACCTCGTCGGTGCCGACGGCGCCGTATCCAGGATCGAACTTCAAAACCCTCCGTTGGGTCTTGGAGGTGGCGACGGATACCAGTCCAGGGAGTTGTCCCTGCCGCCGGGATGCCGTATCCTGTGCTGCAGCGACGGCGTGACCGAGGTTCACAAGAACGATCCGTCTCTCGACGGCGACTGGCTGGGGAAAATGATCGCCGACTGGACTTCTGCCGGCAGAGACCCCTTCGGGGAGCTTGTCGGGCATCTCAAACGTGCGGCCGAAGCGAACGTGCCGCATGACGACCAAAGCCTGATGATTCTGGAGGTGTGACGTGAAATATATTATTCGATATGTCATGATCTTCGTCGTGCTGGCCTCGCCGGCGTTTGGCGAAACGCCCGGGTGGTACCCGCTCGAGGGCCCCGAAGCGGCGAGAATCCTCGTGCCGGGAGAACGGCCTCTTTCGATGGGGCAGGCGAACGTCTTTTTCAACTGCATCGAGTTCGCGTTCGGCATCGCCATGACCCAGGCCGAGCAGGAATCGGTCCGGACGGCACTGATGCAGGAATATCTCCAGTTCAAGGGCGATCTCCTCGACGATCTGAAGGAGGTGGCGAGCCTGTGGAAGGACGTCTGCGCGTCGCCGCCGGAACGTCGCGGACAATATCGAGTGATATTGAAAGACGTGTTCCTCGGCGAGTCGAAAAAGGAGCCCCGGCTCGACCTCTCGCGGGCGATCTCCCGCATCAATGCCCAGGAACTCGACGTACTCGGCGCCGGCACGCCTCCGGTAACGCGGCGGTCGCTCGCGGCCTTCATCGAACTGGTCCAGATGGCGCTCAAGCTGCGCGACCGGCGCATCGTCGCATGGGACGACTCCACCCGAAAAGCCGTCGAAGCCGCCGTACTGAGCCGGCTTGCCGCCCTGCCGCCGGCCGGCCGGAACTGGCTCGCGAACGCCGACATCCACCGGGCTCTGACGGTCCGGGGATGGCAGGAGGTGGCGGCCGACGAGCGTGACGCCATCAACCGTCTGCTGGTCGAGACGTTCGCCCCGGCCCCCGCATCGGGAAGCACGCTCCCCGTCGATGTCGATGCGATCCCGATTCCGCCGCCGAATCTATTCCAGCTTCCGACCGACCTGCCCTGGCCGATGCGCTGAATTCAGACCTCGAAATCCTTGTTGCCGACCGTCCGCGCCATGTCGTGCGCGGGCGGTTTCGCGTTGTGGAGCAGGTCGTTGATCTTGCCGTACAGCACCTCGAGGCCGACCTGGTTGTTCGAGCCGTGCGGGATGATGAGGTCGGCGACGTAGCGCGACGGCTGGACGAGGCTGATTGCCGCATCGCGTACCGTGCTCTCATACTGGGCGATGATGCTCTGCACCGTCCGGCCTCGTTCGATATGGTCCCGCTTGAGGCGCCGGATGATGGCGACGTCGAGCGGCACGTCGACGAAAATCCGCAAATCGCAGAGCGGCATCAGCTCAGCGATGCAGAAAAGGAGCAGCCCCTCGACGACCAGGATCGGATGCGGCTTGATCGTGACGGTTTCCTTCAGGCGGTCCGAGGTCTTGAAATCGTAGATGGGTCGTTCGATCGATTTGCCGTCCTTGAGTTGGTAGATGTGTTTGATCAGCAGATCCGTTTCGAGCGCGTCCGGATGATCGTAATTCTTGATCGTCTGCTGCGATTTCGCGCGGTAATACATGTCATGCTCGAGAATCGACACCTTGCCGGGAAACCGCTTCGCGATCGCTTTCGATACGCTGCTCTTGCCGGATCCCGAGAGGCCTGAAATGCCGATGACATAGATTTCCGTCACGTGATGTTCTCCCTTCTGCGCCCCGTGTCACGGGATGCGGGCCAAAAAAAAGACCGGGTTCAGAAACCCGGTCCGAAACATAAGGAGGCAAACAAAACCATACCCTGTTTCGGCTGGAACTGAAGATTCCTTAACGCCGAATCGGCCGTCGCCGAAAGACAGGAACGGACAAACGCAAACAAGCGCATACGCTGGAAGTCCCCGATGGGATTCCGAAGACGAAAAAGAAATGCAAAAAAAACAGGCGCCCCCCGGAAGGGACGCCTGTTTGCGCGCATTGCGGATCTCAGGAGAGAAGTCCGGAAATCGTTGCGGCGATCTTCGCGGAAGAGAGGCCGAACGAGTCGAGAAGCGCTTCCGGCGGTCCCGAGCGGGGCACGCTGGTCACGGCGACGTGCTTCCAGTCGCGAATCCGGCCTGCGAGGCCGCTCGCGATCGCTTCGCCGATGCCGCCTTCGCGAGCGTGTTCCTCGAACACCGCGATGCGGCCGCCCGAAGCGTTGAGCGCTTCGATCATCTTCTCGGTCGGGAAGGGTTTCACGCAGTACAGGTCGACCACCTGCACCTGGTTCCCGTTCGGGAGTGTGTCGAGGGCCTTGAGGACTTCGTGCAGAATGACGCCGGCGGAAACGACGGTCAGTTTCGGCGCTTTGGACGGTCGCACGATCTTCAGTTCGCCCAGGGGGAAGCTTTCGTCGGCCTTGTAAAGCAGGGCCGTGGCGGGGCGGGAGAGGCGCACGTAGCCAGGGCCGTTGTGGCGGGCGAGCTCGGCGATGCAGTGGTAGGCCGAAACCGCGTCGGAGGGATAGAGCACCGCACCGTTCGGAAGCGTGCGGAACGAGGCGATGTCTTCGAGCGCCATCTGCGACGGGCCGTCTTCGCCGATCGAGATGCCCGCGTGGGTTCCGAGGAATTTCACCTTCAGACCGGAAAGGGCCGCCATGCGGATCTGGTCGAAGGCGCGGGCCAGGAATGCCCCGAACGTGCAGGCGAACGGGATCAGGCCGCGAGCTGCGAGGCCGGCCGAGATGCCTGCCATGTTCTGCTCGGCGATGAAGCACTCGACCGAGCGGTCGGGGAACTTCTGGGTGAACTTTTCCGCGAACGTCGAGTTCTGCGTGTCGCCGTCGATGACCCAGATCCGGGAATCGGCGTCGCCGAGCGCGACGAGCGCATCGCCGACGGCCTGGCGTGTGGCGACCTTCGCACCGGCCTGGTAGGGGGCCGGCGGGATATGCGGGGCGACCGGGCCGCCCGGGATGGTGCCCTTCGCCGGGGACGGCTTGTGGATGACCGGGGCTGGCGGGCTTTTCATGATGTCGTTCGAGACGTCCGCGCAGGCGGCGTCAAGCTCGGCGCCCGGTTTCATGGGCTTGCCGTGCCAGCCGTCTTTGTTCTCCATCGCGGCGACGCCGTGGCCCTTGAAGGTGCGGGCGAGAATGCAGACGGGTTTCCCCGAGACCTTCACGGCGCGGTCGAATGCGGTGAGGAGCTCCTCGAAATCGTGACCGTCGACTTCCAGCGCTTCCCAGCCGAAGGACTCGATCTTGCGGGCGTAGGCGTTCATGTCGTGTCCGTGCATCGTCGCCTGGCTCTGGCCGAGGCGGTTCACGTCGACGATCGCGGTGATGTTATCCATCTTGAGGTGGGCGGCGAGGGCGAAGGCTTCCCAGACAGAGCCTTCGGCCATTTCGCCGTCGCCAAGCAGAACGTAGGTGCGCGCGTCGCTCTTGAGCACGCGTGACTGCTGGAGGGCGATGCCGAGACCAACCGACAGCCCCTGGCCGAGGGAGCCGGTGGCGACATCGACGAACGGCAGGCAGGGCATCGGATGCCCTTCGATCGGGGAGTTCATCTGGCGGAGCGTGAACAGGTCCGCTTCCTTGAGAAAGCCGGCTTCGCACCAGGCTGCATACAACGCCGGGGCCGCGTGACCCTTCGACATGACCAGGCGATCGTTGGCGTGCGACTCGGGATGCGCCGGATCGTAGCGCATCGTGTGAAAGAAAAGGACCGATAGCAGATCGGCGGCCGAACAGCAGGACGTCGGGTGGCCGGAGCCTGCCTTGGCAGTCGTCTGGAGCGACAGCAAGCGGATTCTTGCTGCCCTGTGCTTCAATTCCTTGATGAGTGGCCCTGTATTGCGGCTCATGGGTCCTCCTGGCGGGATGAATGTGCGAGAACCCTTATACCATGCCGCGGATCGTTTTTCCACCCGGGAATGCATTTATCCTTTCGCGGGAGCGGCCGGGGCGCCGGTCTGCGGCGCTTCTGCCCCTTGAGGAACGGTTTCGGGTTCAGGCAGGGCCGGAACGCCGCCCGCACAGAGGGAAACGAGTTTTTGAACCGGCGCGCCGCCAGGAATGAGTTCGGGGATCCAGGGGAGGAGCCAGAAAAACGAAAGAACCACGGTCATGGTGCCCGCCAGGGCGAAATCGTATTCGGGAAACGGCCTGAAATCGATGATCAACAAGGAAATCGCATGGATCCAGAGGCCGACACCGGCCGCGCGCAGGGAATGGCCGGGAAGAGACCAGAGTGCGAGCCTGCGGGGCGGGTGTACCGCATCTGTCCTGGCCGCCAGGGCGAGATCGATGCTTCGGTTCGGGAGACCGAGGAGGAGGCGCAGGAACCACGCAAGTCTCAGCGGATCTCCCGCGCCGGCGGCCGCTTCCCCGAGTTCGGCTGCTGCCCCGGATAGTCCTCTTCCGGAATGGATGCGCAGAATCAGCCAGGTCGAAAAAACCTGCGAGATGACGATGAACGCCCATGCTTTCAAGGGAGGAACGAACGGAAACAGGCATGCGAACTGAAGGCCCGACGGAACCCCGATCAGAGAAGCGGCGATGATGCCGCCGAGCAGTGCAAGCCAGGTGCTTCCCGGCCAGAATTCCGACCTGAGCTGATGGGTTGTGTAGAAGATTTTCGCATTGGCGGGATGTACACGATTCGGTGCGTCTGCGAATATCCAGACGAGCGCGACAATGATGCCGAGGGCTGCGAGGAAAAGCGCGAGTCCGCGGATCGTGCGTTGGAAACGTACATTCCACATTTGGGGGTAAAAGTGTATTCAGAATTTCAGGTTGTGCAAGTGAAACTTTTTTGGGAAGGGTTGTTGTGTGGTATCCTGTTTTGTGTTATTGTGACCCCGAGTGCGTGATGCCGCCTTGGTATCGACAGGATCAGCTGCAATACCCGGGGCATCGTCGTGAAGAGAGTGACCGAGCCCAACCGGAGTCGATATGGCAGACGAATTTTCCTTGGTTCATCAGGTGGACGGACCCGTTCTGATCATCCGCACAAAAGGGTATCTGAACGACCTCGGTGCCGAGCAGGTCGATACCGTGTGTTCCGAGCATCTGGGCAAGGACATCAAGAAAATCGTCATCAACCTCGATCAATCGCCGCTCATCAACAGCATCGGCATCTCGATCCTGATCGGCGTCATCGAGGCAATCGAAGAGGCTGGCGGAGCGCTCGCTTTCACGAATCTGACGTCGACGAACCGCAAGACGTTCGAGATGATGGGCCTGCTCCAGTTCGCGCAAGCTTTCGATGCCGAAGAGCAGGCTGTCGCCTCCTTCAAGAGCTCCTGAAGCCCAGGAACCGGAAGTCATCGTGACGGGAATCGAGACGGACGCCCAACAACAGGTTCTTCGTTACGAATATGTACTCAAGGCGCTTAGCGACATCGGCGACGAGCTCTGCCGCGTCACGAGTTTCGACGCCCAGCTGAAATCTCTCCTGCATCTGCTTCTCGGCACCCTCGGCGTGAGCAAGGGCGGTATCTTCATTTTCGATGCCATGTCGGAAAGCGTCTCTCTCCGCTGCTCCTGGAAGCTTTCGAAAAAGTCAGCCGTTCATACGCTTTCTTCCGCCGAAGCGCAGGAAATCGAGAAGCAGAACGATCCGATCACTTTTGCGATCGAAGAGTTCCCGTTCATGAAGGGGCTGGTCGCCGACTTTCGTGAAGACGATCTCAACTCGATCTCGATCCTCAAGGTTCGCGAAAAGCTGATCGGCTTCCTGGTCGTCGGGCGCAAGCTCAAGCGCGAGACGTTCTCCGAGAAGGAAATCAGTTTTCTCACGACTCTTTCGAGAAATATATCTGTCGCAATAAATAACTTCCTCCTGATGGCCGATCTGCGCGACACCAATAAGCGCCTCGACGACAAGATCCAGGAAGTCAGCATCCTGTACCAGGCGACTCAGATGATCGCCTCCGAGCTTCAGTTGCAGACGCTGCTCGACATGGCCATGAGCGCGACCTCCGAGATCTCCGAGGTCAAGCGCGGCTCGATCTGGCTGTACGACGAGGAGCACGAGGCGTTCACCCTCCGCAGCCACCTCGGCGACACGACGGACATTCCCGATACGATTCCTCTTGCCCGAAGCGGCGTCTGCCAGAAGCTTTTCACCAACAAAGAGCCGATCAAGATGATGCGGGAAGTGGCCGAGACGCAGAAAATGCCCGAGATCGACGAGATCGTCTTCGGCAAATCCTTCGTGATCGTGCCGATCGTTCACCAGGGCGAGTTCCTCGGCGCGATGCACATGTGTGAAAAGACCTCTGGGAGCGAGTTCTCGGAGCGCGATCAGCGTCTCGTCACCGTCTTCGCCGTCCAGCTCGGGGCCGCCGTCAAGAACGCGAAACTGTACGAGCAGGCCATCACCGACGGCATGACGCGGTTATATCTGCACAAGTATTTCAAACAGCGCCTCTTCGACGAGGTCAAGCGCGCCGCCCGCTTCAACAGGGCTCTCGCCCTGATCATGATCGATGTCGATCATTTCAAGAAGTTCAACGACACCTACGGCCACCAGACCGGCGACGAAGTGCTCAAGCGCGTCGCCACGATCATGCGCAAGGCCGTGAGAACGCACGACCTGCCGGTGCGGTACGGCGGCGAGGAGTTCGCCCTGGTTTTGCCGGAAACCGACATGCAAGGCGCCATGGCCGTCGCCGAGCGCGTGCGCCGCGCCATCGAGATGGATTCCCTCGAGGCCGGCGGCAAGACGATCAAGTTCACGGCCAGCCTCGGCGTTGCCGTGTTTCCCGACTCGGCACTCGAAATGGACGATCTCATCAAGGCCGCGGATATGGCCCTCTATAAATCGAAGGAGAGCGGCCGGAACCGCGTTACGCAGGCTCCGCAGCTCGACCCGTCGAAACCCCCCCACACGACGCCACCCGCCGAATCCTGAAGCCGAGTCCGCTTTTTCAGCACCCCGGGCGTTTCCGGAACATCGCGATCCTGCTGCCGCCCGGCGTCTTTTCGTTCTTCAGCTGCTCCCAGCCGTGCTCGGGAAGATACGCGAGATCCTCGTCGGCCAGCGGCCGCACCAGGAGCCCTTTCTGCGGGCCGCTGACGTGCGAGATCGAACCGTCGTCGCGGACGATCGCGTGACGGCTGCCGCGAAGCGCTTCGAACGTATCGACCGTCATCAGCAGCGGAGCCTGGGGCTTCAATACCCGGAAACACTCTGAAAACGCCGCATACAGACCGTTCCTGTCGAGATGGTCGAACAGGTGATGGGCGAGAATGCCATCCAGCGAAGCGTTGCCGAAGGGAAGCGCGCGCGCGTCGCCCACGAGGCACGACGCCTTCACTTCCTCCTCGAAAATATTGTTGTCGACGACCTGAACGGCTTTCTTCGACAGGTCGAGCCCGACCCCGCGGAAGCCGATCCGAGCGAGATAGATCGTGTTGCGCCCCTCGCCGCATCCGAGATCGAGGACCAACCCGTTGCGCGGAACCAGCCGGGCCATATGCTGGATCAGCTTCGCCGACGGGGCGATGATTCCCTGGTGCCTGAGAAACCGCGACCAGGCTTTGTCCCAGAATGTTCGGGAAAGAAGTTCCGGATCAGAATTCATGTTTTTCTCCCAAGGAACTCAACCGTGACGGCCGTGATGTCGTCGTGCTGCTCGGCATCGCCGATGAATTGAATCACGTTGTCCAGCAGCGCCGCTGCCGGGTTCGCGGCCCGCCGATCCGACAGGAATCGCTTCAGTCTGCTCTCCTCGTATTCCTCCCCTGCGGGATTGCGCGCCTCGGTGACGCCGTCCGTATACATGACCAGCATATCTCCCGGCTGCATCGTGAACGTCTTCGATTCGTACGGCATGTCCATGATTCCGAGCGGGATTCCTTTTGCCGTGTGAATGCCGAGCTTGGGCTCCCCCTTCGGCCGGGCGAGAATCGCCGGATTATGACCCGCGCACGCGAGTTCGATGTCGCCGGTTTCGGTATCAATGATAACGTACATCGCCGTGATGAACCGGTCGGGAGTGATGTGCTTCTGGATGATCTCGTTCGCTTTCTCGAGGACCCCGGCGGCGGAGAGTTTGGCGAGATCCATCATCGAGAGCGTCATTTTGAAGACGGTCATGATGATCGCCGCCGGAATATTCTTGCCGGAGACATCGGCGATGACGATACCGAGACGATGCGGCCCGAGTTCGAAAAAGTCGTAGTAATCGCCGCCGACTTCACCGGCGGATTTGCTGACGCTGCTGATCCTCACGCCCGGCACGGTCGGCGTGGCCCGGGGAAGCAGGTTGCCCTGAATCTCCTTGGCCATCGACAGTTGGTACTCGATGCGCTCCTTCGAATCCTTTTCCTTCAACAGGCTGTCGGTTTCGATGAGCGCCGATATCTGATCGGCGATGATCTTGATGAAGGACATATCCTGAAGGGAAAGCAGCGTGTCTGGTTCGGGGAAATACACGAACAGCACGCCGAGATACTCCGGCTGCTTCAGGCGGCTGTATTCGTCGGTGTCCGACTCGGGCGGCTTGAGCGGCTCGAGGTGCAGGCTTCCCTCGAGACCCTGTTCGTACGTCCGCTTGCGAAGCAGCGGGTTATCCTGGATGGAGTTGATGTTGTAGGTCTTCCGGAAGAAGCTGCCGTCATCCGTCGATATCTTGGCGTCTTTCATGTCCTCGAAATACCCGCCCGTCAGGCCTTCCGACTCGGGGATGAACTCCTGCGACGGGGACAGTCTCTGACTGTCGGGGGCGCCCAACGAGGCCATATACGGTTCGAACTCGGCCGAGCGTTTGAACTCGTCCGACATGACGGGCTCGCCGAGACGCCAGTAGCCGGGCTGGTTCGCGGGACCGTTGCCGCGGACCATGACCTTCAGCAGGCCGATGCTCGGAAGCCGTTCCCGCAACAGGGAAAGCACCTTCCCGACGGCGGTTTCGAAGCGGATCTTCCGATCGGCATCGTTGCCGAACTCCTGTTCCCCTTTCCCATGATCGTTTCTGGTGACCTCGAATTCGCGGAAGATATCGGTCAGTTCCGGGATCGTCTTCAGATAATCCTTGTTGATTTTCGCCTGCTCGCTCAGGTCTCGAGTAAGATTTCGGAACGACTCGCCCAGCGAGTAGATTTCCTCCGAGTCGCTCTCGATCGGCTCAAGTTCGTATGAATCACCCAGTTTGAACTGCTTGACCTGCATTTTCAACTGCTGAAGCGGCTCGGCAACGCGGCGAGGGAAGGTGAACAGAATGTACAGGCCGGCTGCGAGGGCGACCGCCAGAAAGACGAAGCTGATATAGAAGTCACGCTTCGTTTCGTTGACGAGATTCGTGGACGTGGCATGAATCCTGAACCAGAACGCATCCGCCTCGGACGTCACCAGCCGTTGTCCTTCGTCGAAAACGCGGTCGATCCGCTCGAGCGAGCCGGACAGGAGATCGTCGATCTCGATTTTTTCGCTGTCGGGGCGTTCTAGCATCTCGCGAAGATCGAGAAACGAGGTTTTGAAGTCATATATACTTGTATGTATTTTTCCGAGAACCCGTTTCTGGAGGGGGCTGTTCGTTTCCTCCAACGAGCGGTTCAGAAGGCCGAGAATCGACTGCAGACGCTTCAGGATGCGATCGGGGAGATTGATGCGTGCGGGGGCGGCTCCCGGGACGGTTGCGGAATCCGCCTTTTTCGCGACATACAGGCCGATTTCCACCTCCACGACCTGGAGGTCCTTCTCAATTTTCGAGATGGTCGTGACCATCGAGGACGTGTTGCCGAGAGACTGCTGGAATTCCGGGCTGTTGAGGGTGGACGTCGCGTCTTCCAGCATGCGTTTGAAGCGTTTCGCCAATTCGGTCGTGCGGGCGGAGATGGCCTGTGCCGCCTTCGTGCGCCTCTGGGCGTCGAGCCGTGTGATTTCTCCGCGCCGGCGGTTGTGCCGGTCGAGCTCCGCAAGCTGCCTGGTATAGCTGGCTGCGAGCCGCGTCAGCTTGAGAAACTCTGCCCGCCGGGCCGGTATCGTCACGATGCCGTCGAGTTCAGCCAGTGTCCCCTCGAACTTCGCGATCAACTCCTCGTCGATCAGGGGATCCACGCGGGACGTTTCGGCCAGGCTGATGGCGAGTTGATCGTCGATCTGGCTCCAGAGGTTGCCGCATCGTTCGTACAGCCGCGCGATCCGGATGTCGGGAGTCAGAACCAGGTCGACGAACCTCTCGATATCGCGAAATAACGCCGTGGTCATCACGAAAAAGAACGTGATGACCGAAAGGGCTACGATGATGCCGACGGAGAGCTTCCGCTGGAGGGGAACCCGTTTTGGAGAAACGGACGGAGCCGGTGTCGGCGGCCCTTTATCAGACGTTGAAGCGGAAGTTGATGATGTCACCGTCCTCGACCAGATACTCCTTGCCCTCGAGCCGCATCAGGCCGGCCTGTTTGACGCCCGCCATGCCGCCCTTCTCGACGAAATCCTTGTAGGCGACAACCTCGGCGCGGATGAAGCCGCGTTCGATGTCGGAATGGATCTTGCCGGCCGCTTTCTGCGCGCGCGTCGCCCGCTGGATCGGCCAGGCGCGAACTTCGTCCTCGCCGACCGTGAGGAATGAAATATAGTTCAGTACACGGTATGCTTCCCTGATCAGCCTGTCGCGACCGGACTCGGCGATGCCGTATTCCTGGAGGAACGTGGCCTCTTCCTCGGGGGAAAGGCCGGAGATCTCCATCTCTGTTTTGCCGGCGATGAGAAGGCTGGGCCAGCCGTGCTTCGCGCAGGCGGCGCCGAATGTCTTCACGGTCTCGTCGCCGGGGTTTTTGAACTGCTCTTCGGAGCAGTTGCCGACGAGCATGACCGGTTTCTGGGTCAGGAATCTGAAGCCGCGCATCAGCGCCTCGTCCTCGGCTGACAGTTCGATGCTCGAGATGAGCCGATTGGCTTCGAGGGTTTGTTTCAGCCGCTCCATCAACTCGATTTCGCGCAGGATTTCGGGCTTCTTGCCGGCTTTCAGCTCTTTCTGGGCGCGCTCGATCTTGTTCTGGACGATCTCGAGATCGGAAAACACGAACTCGAGCAACAGTTCCTCGAGGTCCGCCGCCGGATCGACCCGGTTGTGGACGTGCGGCACGTCGCTGCCGCCGAACACCCGGATGACCAGCATCAGCGCGTCGCAGGTGCGAATGTTCGCGAGGGTCTTGCTCGAAAAGCCTTTCTCGTCCTTGCTGACGCCGGGGATATCCGTGAACTCGACGGTCGCATGGATCGTTTTCTTCGGTTTGTAGATGCCGGTCAGGTAGTCCAGGCGGGCATCCGGAACCTTGATGACGCCGGTGTTGACCTCGTCGCTCTGGGCGAGGAAGTCGCGAACCTGCGCCTGGGCGCGGGTCGCCATGTTGAAGATCGTGGTCTTGCCCGACATGGGCAGGCCCGCAAGTCCGATTTTCATGAGAAAGACCTCCTGGAACGGTGCTGTGAATGCTCGCATCATAACACAGACCCGCCGGCTGGAAACAGCCGGCGGGAAGTTTGAAGTGAGACGTTTGACGTTTGAAAAACGGGAACTTAGGAGACGAGAAGACCTGCGATGTTGGCTGTGAGATAGCTGGCGAAGGTGCCTGCGATAAGGGCCCGAATGCCGAGGTTCGCCAGGTCGCCGCGGCGGTGCGGCGCGAGGCCGCCGATGCCGCCCAGCTGGATGCCGATCGAGCCGAAGTTGGCGAAGCCGCAGCAGGCGTAGGTCAGGATGACCCATGTGCGCGGCTGGAGCGACACGGCCTGGCCGAGATACGTGCCGTTGTTGACGATCTCGCCGAGATGAGCGTAAGCGACGAACTCGTTGAGAACCGTCTTTTCGCCGAGCAGCTGGCCGGCGACCAGGAGGTCCTGACTGGGAACGCCCATCATCCAGGCGAACGGCATGTTCAGATAGCCGAGCAGCTCGTTGAGGGTGTCCATCTTCGTGAGGTCGAGGCCGGAAACTTTCGTGGCCGCGGCGCAAACAAGGCCCCAGACGTGGTTCCCCATCGCGATCAGGGCGATGAAGGCGATCAGCATCGCGAGAACGTTGATGGCGAGACCCATGCCTTCTGAAGCGCCTCGGGCCGCAGCATCGATCACGTTCTGATCGATTTTTTCGATTCTCAGTTCGCACTTGCCCGAGGTTTCGGGCTCGCCGTCCTCGGGAACCATGATCTTCGCGAACACCATCGCAGCCGGGGCAGACATGACAGAGGCGGCCATCAGGTGGCCGGCGATGTCGGGAAAATGCTCGCGCATCATGCCGACGTAGGCGGCCATGACGCCGCCGGCGATGGTCGCCATGCCGCCAACCATGATGCAGTTGAGCTCCGACAGGGTCATCTTCGCGACATACGGCTTGATGACGAGCGGGGCTTCCGTTTGGCCGACGAAGATGTTGGCGGCCGCGCTCAGCGATTCGGCGCCGGAGGTTTTCATCGTCTTCTGCATGACGAGCGCGATGGCGTAGACCAGCCGTTGCATGATGCCGAGGTGATACAGGAGCGTCATGAAGGAGGAAAAGAAAACGATCGTCGGGAGCACCTGGAACGCGAAGATGAACCCGATGCTCTTCTCGGTGCCCGCGGAAGCGAGCGGCCCGAATACGAACGCGGCGCCTTCTCCGGTGAAGTTGAGGATCGTGTTGACGATCGTGTTCATGAAATCAAAGAACGCACGGCCCGGAGCCGTCTTGAGAATCAGCAGAGCGAAGACGAACTGGAGAGTGATTCCTGCGGCGACGAGAACCCAGTTGATCTTTTTCCGGTTCGTCGAAAGGGCGTAGCAGATAGCGATCTGGATCGGGATTCCGATCAGGCTCAGGAAATGTTCCATGACGGGGCGTGTGGCTCCTTTCCGTGTCGTGAGGCGTCTTTCCGCGCAATGATATCACAACCGGCCCGTGATGGTGACGGAAAAAAGAACCGCGGCCCTCAGTCGGGGCCGCGGCGCAGGTATGCCAACAGATCAGGTCAGATGCCGAGATCGCCGGCCTCGGTCACTCCGCGGTCGGCGGAAATCTCGACGATTTTGCCTTCGACTTTCAGGATGAGCTTGTCGCCGAGGGCCAGGAACTTGTTGATTGCCGGGTATTTCTTCGCGAGTTCGAAGTAGGCGGCCGAGTAGGCTTTGATCGTGACGTCCGCCCTTTCGGACGAGACGGAGCCGTCCACCCACTTCTCGTCGATCAGGTAGAACGTGCGGTCGCCGATCTCGCGCGAGGTCGGTGCCTTGAGGCCGCCCATCGACGTCGGGGCCGAGGACGGCCTGGCGGTCGAAAATGACTGCATCGGCGCTTCGGCCTGCTTCATCACGTTCATTTCCCGGGCAGCCGAGACGGCGTCCGCGCCTTCCTGGGCGGAACTGAGGCTGTCGAAGCGCCCCTTCGCCTCCTCGAGGAACGGGCCGGGGGCTCCGGCGGATGGCGACGGCGCCATGATGCGGCGCAGGTTCGGGCCGGGAAGGTCCTTGTCCTCCACCACCAGGTAGGAGGTGTAGGGGGTCAGGATGCCGTACCGCTTCGCGAGCGTCACGATCTCGTTCTTGAGCTCATCGTCGGCGCCGTTCTTGCGGATCTGGTCGAGCAGGAAGCCGATCTTGCGGGTCGCCCAGATGCGCGAGACGAAGCCGTTTTCAGTCTCTCGCTCGGGGAAGGACGCCTCGTAGTCGAGCTTGACGGGCTTGCCGTCGATGTTGCCGGTCAGGGTGACGAGAGCCTCGCCGGGCCCGCGATACCGCCCGAGAACCGTGACGGTGCTTCCCTTGAAGATGTCTGGCAGACGCTGAGGGTAGATCTGCGAAACGTCGACGTTTTTGATCGTCAGGCTGACGTCGGTCATGACCGGGTGGGTCAGCTTCGAGAAGAGGCCGGAAACCTTCGCTTCGATGTCTTCGCTCTCCGAGACGTAGTCGGAGGCGCCCCCGTGCTCCTCGGCGATGCGGTCGATGAGCGGGGCGTTCAGCTGGTCGCCGACGCCGAACGAGAAGATGCGCACCTTCGCGTCGTTGGCGTTCTTGAGCTCTCGGATGATCTCCTCGGGCTCGGTAAGGCCGGCCGTCGGCTTGCCGTCGGTCACGAAGACGATGAAAGAGGGGCGGTTGGCCTTCTTGTCCTTGAGCTGGCGAATGGCTTTCAATAACGCATCAGATATATTCGTTCCGCCCACCGGTTCGAGCCGTTTGATATACTCGAGCGCCCCTGCGCGGGTCTTGTCGTCCATCTCGACCAGCTCGTTCTTGTACCCGTCGACGTCGGTCGAGAAGTTGATCAGGTTGAAACGGTCGCCCTTCTTGAGCGCGTTCACGCAGAACTCGAGCGATTTGCGCGCCTGGTCCATCTTCGCGCCGGCCATGCTGCCCGACGTGTCGAGCACGAGCGCCACGTCGATCGACGGCATCGCGGCCTGCTGAAGTTCGCTGCGCGGCGCCAGCATGACCATGAAACTGCCGTCCTCGCTCGGGTCGGGGCGATTGGCGAGGAACGACATCGACAGATCCTTCTGCGACAGGGCGTAGTAGAGCACGAAATCCTTGTCGGGGCGGATCGAGTCGGCTTCGAAGCCGATCGTCGCTGCGTAGTCCCCGTTCTTCTTGATCGAAATCGAGTGGGTGGGGGAGTAGATCGTCGTGATCGGGGTTTTCGAGGTGAGCCTGATCTCGATCGATACGTCCTTCATCGGTTCCTGGGAGAACCGCTCGATGTTGAGGGGATACACGTATCTGACGAGATTTCCCTCGGCGCGCAGCGCTTCCTGGTATTCGATCTTGACCTGCTTTTCTTTCAGAGGCTCGATGGGATAAATGCGGGTCTTGAAGATGCCGGTACCGAAAAACTCGAGAAGGCCCGGGTCGCGCATCTGCCGGACGATGTTTTCATAGATGGAACGGGCTTTGTCGGCGTCGAGCAGCTCGCCCTTCGTCATCTTGCCTTCGATGTCCATCGCGAAGCCGCTGATCGAGGCGCCGATCGGGAGCGGAAAGATGTACAGACCTTCCACGACGCGGTTTTCATGGTTGTAGAACGCCTGGTCGACCTTCGTCGACGCCGCAATATCCTTGATCTCGACGGTGACGCGATGTCGCGTGACCGACAACGGAACCGTGAAGCTCTGTTCGGGCATCGGCGGCCGGAAAATGACGCGCTCGCGCCGGGGATCCTCGGGATCGATCGGGATGATCATGCCGTCGGCCCAGAGAGGCCTCCCCAAGGCGGCAAGGAAAGCGCAAACCATCAGACAAAGCATGAAGAGTCGTTTCATCGTATCCTCCATCCTCGCGTGTTTTGAACTGATATCCTGAACGAGAGCCGCCGGCTGCGGATTGCCCGACAGCCGGCGGCTTGTTGCGACGGACTTACATGAACAGCCGTATGACCCAGAGAATTCCCCGCTGAACGAAACTGGTCAAGGCGAACAGCGGGTATTTCAACCCGATCATGTCGAGCAGGTTTTCCGCATTGTTGGGAAAGGCGATATACCCGAACATGATCATGGCGGTGATCATGGCGACGACCCCGAAACCATAGATCTGAATATTTTCCGCGGTCGTCAACTTGACGTGTGCAAGCTGAGCGTTGGACCAGAGCCTGTATACCCAGGCGATCGAGATGAAGAATAACAGGCCCATCGTGGTGAACTGAGCCACGGATTGATCGAGAAATATTGTATACAACTCATGCATACGTTATCCTCCCATGCCGCTGTCGATGCTCACGTCACTTGTCGCGAAGCCGGCCATCGAGCTCCGCGGCTATTTTGGCGACGACGGCATCGATTCTGGGCTGAACATCCTCTTCCGTAAGAGTGCGCTCCGGCGAGCGGAAAGTCAATGAAAATGCGAGCGACCGGCGGTCGGGATCGAGGCCCTTTCCCTGATACACGTCGAACAGCCTGACGTCTTCGAGCAGAGGGCCCGCCTCGGACTTCACGATGCCGACGACGTCGTCGTGACGGACGGTGAGCGGGAGAAGGAGGGCGAGGTCGCGTCGGACGGCGGGGAACTCGGGTATCGCCCTGAACCTCGGCATCTGGCGCGGCGCGTCGGCGAGAAGGCCGATATCGAGCTCGGCAAAGAACATCTCGCGCGGAAGCTTGCGGTTGTCGAGCCATTTCGGGTTGACCTGCCCAAGATGCCCGGCGGTCTTGCCGGATACGAGAACCTGGAACTGGTTCGATGGATGCAGAGCGGGTGATGACCCCGCCTTGAACTGGACGGTCTGGCCTGCCAGCTTCCCAATCGAGGCGATCAGGCCCTTGAGCCGGAAGATGTCGTTCGCCTCGCGGCTCCGATGCCAGTCGCGCATGTTGGCCGCGCCGCACAGGCCGATGCACAGCCGGTCCGACTCCTGGGACATGCCGCCGGCGCCCCGGTGAAAGACGCGCCCCATTTCGAACAGCTGCAGATCATACTCGTCGGCGAGGACGTTGCGCCTGACGGCGTCGATCATGCCGGCCATCAGGCCCGTGCGCATGACGGCCAGCTCCTCGGAAAGCGGGTTCTGGAGTTTGAGCGGCTCGCACTCGGCCAGTTCCGGCGGGGTGGCGGTCGGAATGAAACTATAGGTCATCGTTTCATGGAGGCCAAGGCTCGTGAGATGGTCGCGGACGCGCTTGACGAGACTCTGAATCGGCGTCTCCAGGCGGGGCGGCGCCGAGATCGCCGGAAGCTTCGCGGGAATGTTGTTGTAGCCGAACAGGCGGGCGCACTCCTCGATCAGGTCGGCCTCCTGCTCGATGTCGTGCCGGTAGGGCGGAACGCCGACCCACAGGGTTTCGCCTTCGCGGGTGACCTCGAACTTCAGCCGCAGCAGCAGGGTTTCGAGCTGCTGGGGCTTCAGGTCGACGCCGATCAGACGGCAGGCGCGCCGGGTGCGGAGCATCACGCGTTTGAGCGGCGCCGGTTCCGGATACGCGTCGACGATGCCGGCGACGGCCGTTCCGCCGGCGATCTCGGCCAGAAGGCGCGCCGCCTCGTTGAGGGCGATCGGCACGTTGTCGATGTTGGTGCCCCGCTCGAACCGATACGACGAGTCGGACATCAGGCCGAGGGCTTTCGACGTCCTTCGGATCGAGATCGGATCGAAGAAGGCGCCTTCGAGCAGGATGTTCGACGTTGTTTCGGTCACCATGGTGTTGAAGCCGCCCATGACGCCGGCGATCGCGACGGGCTGGGCCGCGTCAGCGATGACGAGCATCTCGGTCGTCAATTTGCGGTCGACGCCGTCGAGCGAGCGGATCATCTCGCCGTGCTTCGCGCGGCGAACGACGATGCGCTGCTCCTCGAGCCGGTCGAAGTCGAACGCGTGCATGGGGTGACCTATATCCATCAATACATAATTCGTCACGTCGACGACGTTGTTGATGGTCCGCAGGCCGATCTTCTCGAGGCGGTCCTGCAGCCAGCGGGGGCTCGGCCCGACTTTCACGTTGCGAACAAGGCGCGCGCCGTACCGCGGACAGAGGTCGGAATCCTCGATCGTGACGCTCGTTTGGGAAGTCACGTCGCCTTCCCCGGCAACGCCGGCCAGGCCGTTTCGGTGGAGCGGCAGGTTGAAGATCGCCGAGAGCTCGCGCGCGATGCCGAGGTGGGAAAGGGCATCGCCCCGGTTCGGCGTGACGCTGATCTCGAAAATCACGTCTTCCATGCCGAGCGCCTTTACGATATCTTCTCCTATAGAAACGTCGGCCGGAAGGATCCAGAGGCCTTCGTGCTCGTCGCTGATGCCGAGTTCGCGCCGGCTGCACATCATGCCGAACGACTCTTCGCCGCGAATCTTCGCCTTGCGGATCTCGAAGCCCGTCGGCAGCGACGCGCCGATCGTCGCCACGGGCACCTTGTTGCCGGCGTCGCAGTTGGGGGCGCCGCAGACGATTTTCAGCGGCTCGGTCGCGCCGACGTTCACCATGCAGATCGAGAGTTTGTCGGCGTTGGGGTGGGGGCCGCGCGTGAGAATCTGCCCGACGACGACCTTGGAAAGTCCCTTCCCGGGCTGGTGGATCGACTCGACCTCGATGCCCGCCATCTGCAGGGCGTCCGCGATCTGCTCGGGGGAAACCTGGATGTCGATGTAATCACGAAGCCAGCTCAACAGTATCTTCATGGGTGTGTCTCCTCAGAATTGGCGCAGGAAGCGGATGTCGGATCCGTACAGGAGCCGGATGTCGTTGATGCCGTAGCGCTGCATTGCGATGCGTTCGATGCCCATCCCGAACGCGAAACCCGTATACTTCTCGGTATCGTATTTCACGGCCTCAAACACGCGCGGGTTGACCATGCCGCAGCCGAGAACCTCCATCCAGCCGCTTCCCTTGCAGACCTTACACCCCTTGCCCGAGCAGAAGACGCACTGGATATCCATCTCGGCAGACGGCTCGGTGAACGGGAAGAAGCTCGGCCTGAAGCGGGTCGGCCGCTTCCCGAACATCGCCTCGGTGAACATGTTCAGCGTGCCCTTCAGGTCGGCCAGCGATACGTTTTCGTCGACGACGAGACCTTCCATCTGCGTGAACATCGGCGAGTGGGTGATGTCGCTGTCCTTGCGGAACACCTTGCCGAGCGCGATCATCTTCAGCGGCGGCTGCATCGTCTCCATGACGCGGATCTGGACAGGCGAGGTCTGGGTGCGAAGAACCTGGCCGTTCTCGAGGTAGAACGTGTCCTGCATGTCGCGGGCCGGGTGGTGCTTCGGCACGTTCAGCGCCTCGAAGTTGTAGTATTCGTCCTCGATCTCCGGGCCGTCTGCCATGAAGAAACCCATCGACTGGAAAATGCGGGCCACTTCGAGGGCGACCTGCGTCACGGGGTGGATCGTGCCTGGGAGGGGCATCGTGCCGGGCAACGTCGGATCGGGGCGTTCGGCCTTGAGCCGGGCGGCCTCCTCGGCGGCCTGGAGCTTCGACAGGTCGCTGTCCAGCGCTTCGCCGATCCGGTTTTTGAGCGTGTTGATGCGCTCGCCTGCCGCTTTGCGCTCTTCGGGAGGGAGCTTGCCGAGGGTCTTCAACAGCTCGGTGACCAGACCCTTTTTTCCGAGAAACTTGACGCGGAGCGCTTCCATCTCTTTGGCGCCTTTCGCCGCGGCTTTCTCGGTCTCGAACAGCTGCCAGATCGTGTCGTGAGTTTCCGTCATGATGTCTCCTTGGTGTGTCGCGTCTGCGACGTGGACTGGCCGTTGGAACGAGCGGGGCGGGCCCGCTCGTAGAGGCAGATGGCGACGGATGCCGCCACGTTGAGGGATTCGACCGCTCCCTGCATGGGGATGCGGATGGTTTCGTGACATCCGGCCGCGAGAGCCGCATCGAGACCGGTTCCCTCGGCGCCGAAAAACAGCGCGGTTTTCTCGGGAAGCGGCTTTTCCCAGATCGCGCGACCGTCCATGGCCGTCGCCAGCGGCGTGAACGATGCACGGCCGAGCTCGGCGAGCAGCTCCGCCGGGTCGGAAACAAGGTGCAGGGGCAGGCGGAAGGCGGAACCCATCGCCGCCCGCAGAACTTTCATGTTGCCGCGCGAACAGCTTCCCCGCAAGAGAATGAGGGCGTCGGCGCCGAGCGCCTCGCAGGAGCGGATGATCGTGCCGACGTTTCCCGGGTCCTGGACCCGGTCGAGCACGACGACCGTCCTCGCCCGGGACAGCGTCTCGGAAAGCGGGCGGGTCGGCTGCAGGGCAACGGCCGCGGCGACCGGAGAATGGGTCTCGATGCCCGATAATCGCTTCATCAGCTCGGGCGTCAGGATGTGGAGAAGCGCTTCATACGCCTGCCAGTCGCTTTCACGCCCTTCGACGACGAACAGCCCGCGCAGTCTCGCGCCCGAGCGAAGGGCCTCGAGAACTAGCTTTTCGCCTTCGAGGAGGACGGTCATGGTCCCGTCTTCGCCGGCCTCGGGCCGTTCGACGAGTCGCCGGGCCCAGGTGAACACCGGGTTATGAGCCGACGTGAGGTATTTCACGGAAGACGAGAACATCCTTTCTGAGAGGGGACATGAAAGCGGCCAGAGTATACCATAATTTTGACGAAAAACCCCCGGGTTTCCCCGGGGGTTTTTCTCGGGCGCACGATCGCGCCGCCGGTTTTCGTGTCAGGCCGTCTTGGCTTTCGCCACGGAGACGACGCTCTTGAAGGCCTCAGGGTCGTTCACGGCCATCTCGGCCAGAACCTTGCGGTTCAGGGCGATGCCGGACTTCTTCAGGCCGTCCATGAAGCGGCTGTAGCTGATGTCATGGGTGCGGCAGGCCGCGTTGATGCGGACGATCCACAGCGAGCGCATGTCCTGCTTGCGGTCGCGGCGGTGGTTGTAGGCGTGCCAGAGGGCGTTGAGAACCGCTTCCTTTGCGGTTTTCTTTACCTTGCGGCGGCCTCCCCAGAAGCCCTTAGCCAGCCGGAATACCTTTTTTTCCTTGCGTCGGGAATTGCTTGAACTTTTTGAACGTGGCATGTGGTTTCCTCCTGCTATTCAGCGGGTACTGTGCGGCCGGGATCAGCCGTAGGGAAGCATCTTCTTGATGGCCTTCTCGTCACCGGGATGGACAAGTTTCGACTGGCGGTAGTTGCGCTTTCGCTTGCTGGTTTTCTTGGTCAGGATGTGGCTGCCGTAGGCGCCGAACCGGCGGATGCGGCCTGAACCGGTGACCTTGAATCGCTTCTTGGCTGCACTGTTGGTCTTCATTTTTGGCATGACGATTCCCTCCTGCGGGTGGATTACTTTTTCTTGGGCTGCTGGAGAATCATAGTGATCGTATTGCCTTCGATGCCTGCGTCTTTCTCGATGCCGACATCCTCCGACAATATTTCCTTCATTCGCTCGACGACCTTGAACCCGACGTCCATGTGCGCGCGCTCGCGCCCCTTGAAAAACACCGAAACCTTCACCTTGTCGCCCTCTTCCAGGAAACGGCGGATCTGGTTGCACTTGGTCTGCAAATCACCCTCGTCGGTTTTCGGTCGAACCTTGACTTCCTTCAGCTTGATGACCTTTTGCTTCTTCTTGGCTTCCTTCGCCTTCTTGGTCATCTCGTATTTGAACTGGCCGAAGTCCATCATTCTGCACACCGGCGGATTGGCGCCTGAGGCCACTTCCACCAGGTCGTATCCGCGCTCTTCGGTCATGCGGAGGGCTTCCTGAATCGGAACCACGCCGACCATCTCGCCGGTCTCGTTGATGAGGCGAACCTGAGGAACGCGAATCATCCGGTTGATACGAACGGTCTCTTTGATAACCCAACCTCCCGAAAAAAATAAAATAGGACGGCAACGCAGACATTGCCGTCCCATGCGAACAAACTCATGGCTTCTCCCGGTCTCCCGGGCTCAGACCTCTTCGCCTTCGGCTGGAGGTGAGGACGACGTCCTTCTTGCGTATCGTAAAGAATACCACTCCTCGAATTCCTCGTCAAGCCAAATTTTCAATTTTATGTCCCTGCCCTCGGAGCCGGAAAATCCAATGTTTTTTCGGTTGGGGCGGGTTTGAAAACACATCCACCCCGCGGCGGACCCTCGCGATCGGATTCGAGCGAGGTTGCGAAATAAATATATATAAAATGCTATTTTTCTTTGAGGTCGTACACCCCGTCCCACGTCGGGGGCGGCGGGTTCTCGATGCAGGCTCGGCATCGGTTGAGATACAGGGTCGAAGCCAGATCGTCGGGCCGTTTTCTGAGGGCTTCCTCGAACTCGTTCTGAGCGAGTCGGAAATCGCGTTTGAAGAACAGGCGGTGGCCTTTCACGAAATGATCGACGGCGTACATCGTCGGATCGTCGAGCCGGCAACCGGCCTCGCCCAGCAGTTCGTAGATTCTGACCGGCTTCTGCTTTCCTTTGACCCGGATGAAATCGAGTTCGCGGGTGAAGACGTGGTCCTTCACCTGGTCGTAGGTGAACTCGGAAAGCAGAGTCATGGCGCGGTACAGTTTCGTTGCCGACTCGAGCCGCGAGGAGAGGTTCACCCCGTCTCCGATTGCCGTGTATTCCATGCGTTTGTTCGAGCCGATGTTGCCGCACAGCACCTCGCCGGTGGAGATGCCGATGCCGATCTGGATCGGAACCTTCCCGTTTGCGACGCGCGCCTCGTTGAAGCCGGTCAGCGCATTCTTCATCTCGAGCGCGGCCTTCACCGACCGCAGGGCGTGATCCGGCAGGGGAACCGGCGCTCCGAACACGGCCATGATCGCATCGCCGATGAACTTGTCGAGCACGCCGTCGAACTTGAAGATCGCGTCGACCATGTGCGAGAAATACTCGTTGAGCATCTCGACGATCTCGTTCGGCCCGAGTTTTTCGGTGAGACTCGTATATCCCCTGATATCCGAAAACAGAATCGTGACTTCCCGTTTCGTCCCGCCCAGTTCGACCGACCCCGCGCCCGAGGTGAGCTTGTCCACGAGGTCTTTCGACATATAGCGGGTGAGATTCGACTTGACGCGCTTCTCTTTCGTGATGTCCTCGAGCACCAGCACGACCCCCAGGGATTTTCCGGCGTCGTCGGTGAGTGGCACGGTGATGAAATTGATCGAGTGGTGATCGCCCGTGGCGGGGATGTAATCGACGTCGTAGAGCGCCTGCGCCGTTCCGGTGTCGAACACCTTGTCGATCTGTGCCAGCAGTCCGGCGTTCCGCGTTTCCAGCACCGCGTCGATCGTCCGGTTTGCCGCCTCGGATTCGCACGAAATGCCCATGATGCGGCAGGCGGTCGGGTTGATCTTCACCAGGCGCCGCTTGTGGTCGAGCGTGACGACGCCGTTCGAGAGCGAACTGAGAATCGCCTCGAGATACTTCTTCATCGTCATGGTGCGCTCGTACAGCTGGGCGTTCTGCAGGGAAACGGCCGCCTGTGCCGAGAACGCGCCGAGCATCTCCTCGTCGGTGCGGTCGAAGGTGCCCGCCTTCTTGTTGATGATCTGCGTGACGCCGATCGTCTGGTTGTCGATGCCGCGGATCGGCATGCAGAGAATCGACTTCGTGCGGTAGCCCGTCTTCTTGTCGATTTCCCGGTTGAAGCCGGGATACTCGTAGGCGTCGGGGATATTCAGCACGTCGCCCGTCGTCGCGACGTGGCCAGCGATTCCCAAGTGCTTGGGGAACCGGATCTCCTTGATCTCTCCGCCGGAGGAGGCCGACGACCAGAGTTCGTCCGTCTCCTTGTCGATGAGAAACAGCGTGGACCGGTCTGCCGCGAGAAGCTCCGTAGCCTTCGCCATGATGACCTGGATCAGGTCGCGCAGTTCGATCGAACTGCTGAGAGCGTTCGCGACGTTGAGCAGGGCTTCGATCTTCCGCTGGGAGGTCTTTACGCTGTCATACAGGATCGCATTTTCGAGCGTGAGCGAGAGCATCCGGCCGAGGGCGCCCAGCCTGGCGATGTCGCGGTCGGTGAACAGCCCGTTGCGCTTGTTGATCACCTGCACGACGCCGATGATCATCTTCTCGCGATTGAAGATCGGCATGCAGAGCATGGTTCGCGTGCGATAGCCCGTCTGCTTGTCGATACTCTGATTGAACAGAGGGTGCTGATACACGTCCTCGATGTTCAGCGTCTCGCCTGTTCGCGCAACCAGCCCTGCAAGCCCGACCGTGACCGGGAACCGGATTTCCGAGAACTCGATGCCCTGCGCGACTTTCGACCACAGCTCGTTCGTCTTCCAGTCGATCAGGAAGAGCGAACTGCGGTCGGCCTCGAGAATGTCGGTGATGTGAAAGACGATCGCCTGGATCAGCGGCCCGAGTTCGAGTTGCCTGCCGAGCTCATCGTTCACCTCGAGAAGCGTGTTCCGCTCCCTGAGGGTATCGAAGAGGACCGTCAGAACCGCCTGGCGTTCCCCGGTCGGAAGCCTGTCGACCGTGGCCGCCAGCTCCGCCGGCTCGAAGCGGCAGCTCTGCAGTTTTGCGAGAAGATCCCGGGCTTCGGGGGAATAGGAGCCTCCTGCGATGCCTTCCTGGCCCGGAAACTTCGTTTCGCTCATGTGACGCCCTCTCCGCCGTCGTCTCAGACGTTCGAGGCCAGTTTCTTCGCCGCTTCCGCCGCGCGGTGGCGGGCATGGCCGTATCCGTAGAAATAGTAGATGAGGAAGCCGAGGCCGAGCCAGACGAAGAATCGGACCCACGTCGCGTGGGGGAGGCCCCAGGCGAGCCATGTGCAAAAGAGAATGCCGAGGGGGGCGGTCACCCAGACCATCGGGACCTTGAACCTGCGCGGATGCTCGGGGGCCCGGACGCGGAGGATCATGACGCCGACCGCGACGATGATGAACGCGAACAGCGTGCCGATGTTCGTCAGCTCGACCACCTCGTCGATGTTCAACAGCCCGGCGGGGAGCAGAACGAGCAGGCCGGTGAGCCAGGTGGCGTTCGCAGGCGTGCCGAACCGGGGGCTGACGCGCGAGAACCATTCGGGCAGCAGCCCGTCGCGACTCATGGCCATGAAGATGCGAGGCTGTCCGAGCTGATAGACGAGCAGGGCGCCGCTCAGGGCCGCCACGGCGCCGATCGAGACGATGCCGGCGACCTTGTGCATGCCGATGTTCGAAAACGCGTGCGCGACGGGGTCGCTGACGCCGTGATACGCCGTGAAGGGCATCATGCCGCTGATGACGATGCAGACTCCAACATATATTAATGTTGATATAATTAACGACCCTATGATGCCCCGGGGGAGGTCTCGCCCCGGATCCTTGCACTCCTCGGCGGTCGTGCTGACCGAGTCGAACCCGATGAATGCGAAGAAGATGATTGCCGCGCCCGCCTGGATCCCGCTCCAGCCGTTCGGTGCGAAGGGGATGTAGTTGGTCGGATTCACGTAAAACGCGCCGACGGCGATGACGAGGAGCAGAAGACCGACCTTGATCGCCACCATGATGTTGTTCAGGCGAACCGATTCCTTGATGCCCCATACGCACAGCAGGGTGATGAAGAACGTGATGCACATCGGCAGAAGGTTGATGCCGATCGGGATGCCCGCGATGACCGGGGCGGTCTTGAGGACCGCCCAGTTGGCGAACACATCCGCGCCGTTGACGGCGCCGCTCAGGCATTGGGGCAGAAGGGAGAGTTTGTCGGTGAAGGAAAAGCCGGGATGGGCCGCTATCCACTCCTTGGTGGGCAACAGCATGGATCTCAGGTCGATTGTTAGCCAGGCCGGAAGATGCAACCCGAACCCCTGGAGCAGGTTGTTCGCATACCCCCCCCATGAGATCGCGACGGCGACGTTCGAAACGGCATACTCCAGCAGGAGGTCCCAGCCGATGATCCAGGCGCACAACTCGCCCATCGTTGCATAGGCATAGGTATATGCCGACCCCGAGACCGGAATCATCGACGCCATCTCCGCGTAGCAGAGGGCGGTGAAACCACAGGCGACGGCCGTCAGGATGAAACTGATGACGAGGGCCGGGCCGGCGGCTGGCCGGGTGATTCCGTAGGCCGAGTCGAAACCACCGGCGAGGCCAGTTCCGAGCGTTGAAAGAATTCCGGCCCCGATGATGGCCCCGACCCCGAGGAGCGTGAGGTCCCAGGAGGTGAGGGCGCGGCGAAGTCCGGTGCCATGGGGATTTTCATCGAGCGTCGCCGATATCTCGGTGACGGACTTGGTCGCGAAAATGTGATCGAAAAAACCCCGGGGCTTCTCTCCTGCCGAAGGCGGGGCGAGATTCAGCCCATCCTCTTTCTGTCGCATGCCGTACCTCTTTCGTCTGGTTCATCCGCAAAAACGCGAACGGGAATGGGGGAGAATATCATTCACCCTCTTCAGAATGCAATACCGGGGTCCTCAGGAAAGGACGAATCACAGGCCTCGAAAAAACGGTGCAGCGTTCGCTGCACCGCCCGTTGAGAAGCTTGGGTGAGTGTCTGTGTCCGATTCATGCCGCTCCGCCGGCGAGGGGGGCGGGCAGGACGAACACGCGGGCGGCCAGTTCCTTGTCGAGCATGAACAGGCCGTCTTCGCTTTTCCCGATGCGCTTGAGTTTGCCGATGATCGTGTCGGCATTCTTCTCTTCCTCGACCTGTTCCTTCACGAACCACTGGAGGAAATTCTGGGTTGCGTAGTCGTGATCGGCGACGGCCTGGTCGAGCAGTTTGTAGATTGAGGCGGTGACGGTCTTCTCATGGGCGAGCGTCTTTTCAAAGACGTCCAGGACTGATTTGAAGGATGATTCGGGGGCGGCAATCGCTCCCATCAGGGCTCGCTCGCCCTGGTCGGCCATGTAGTTGAAGAAGATCATCGCGTGGGATGTTTCTTCCTGGGCTTGGACGCGCATCCAGTTGGCGATACCGGGAAGGTTCTCGACCTCGAAATACGAGGCCATGGAAAGATACAGATACCCGGAAAACAGCTCCTTGGTGATCTGCTCGTTCATGATTTTTGCCATTTTTTTGCTGATCATGTGTGGTGTCCTTTCAACGAAATCTCGCGGAAGGTCTGCCGCGGGTACGGGCACGCGGTCATGATAAAACAGACTGGCAATGGAGCGCAATTTCGACTCATGGTATTATCAGAGGAGAAGACAGGGATGAACCAAAGGCCTCTGCCGTTCGTCTGAAAAGTGGCTTCAACCTTCACAACAGATCCGTTACAGCGAGGAATGAAGATTGGATAATCAGCGGGTCGCGATCCTGGCTTTGGTCGTATCGATCTGCCTCTGCACGTTGCTGTTCCTCTTTTTCAGATCCCACCCATCGAGGACCCACCGAGGTACCGATACGGATAAAAAACTGACGCGCGAGACAGGCAGAAAAAGTCCCCCCCGCACCGGAACTGGAAAGCCCGGGGCCCTCGGAACGGCCTCTCGTCCGGACGCTTCCCCCCGCGACCCTGACCAGGACGCACTTCCGGGCCGCGAGCTCGTCCCTCTTGGCGGCCCGACGACGGGAACATCGCATGGCAACGGTGGCCTGCCTCCTCTCGAAACGACTTCGGCTCAGCCCGCGGTTCCGCCGGTCACGCTTACTCCCGACACGATGGCCCAGCTCGAGGAAAAAGCCGGCAGAATCCGTTCCCACCGCAGAAAGATGGCGGAGGCTTCCGAAAAATGGCTTCGTGAAAAACTCGAGGACGAGTCGATGACCGAGAAGACCAAGGAAGTCTACCGTCTTCGGCTGCTACCCGACATGAAGGAAGGCCTCGCCCTCCTCGAATCGAAAGATTACCAGGGGGCATTGCGATCGTTCGAAAAAGCTCTCAACGACCCCGATGCCACGCCCGTTTCGAAGCACCTCATCTACGATTATATGCTCCAGGCCTCCGCTAAACTGCAGAACAAGCTGTTATTCGCGAATCTTTTCAAACAACAGGCGATGCTCCAGCGGGACAACGATCTCGGAGTGCTCGGCCTCGACAAGTCCGGCGATGCGTATGCGTATGCCGAATACATGAACGAGCACCTGGTCGCGGCGAACGACGAGGCGACCTTCAACAGGATCGTCGAGCGTGACATGAAGGAAATCGGCGCCACTCCGGCCGATCGCGATGCGTGCGTCGCCGATGCGAAAAAGCGGATCAGGGAATTCGAGGGGTATTTCGATGACAGGAGAAACTGAGATGAGCGTCTCGACCGGGAAGGGCGGTTCCGCCTATCTCGTCGTGATAGGCGTGATCAGCGTTCTGCTCGTCATCGTCATCACCTTCTTCAAGTCGAACACCTCGAGACAGTATCTCACCCGCTTCGCGAGCAACGAGAAGAAGGCCGAGGCTCTGGCCGAATCATCCGTCGAACTGCTTCTCAGATATGTGAAGGATCTGATGAATGATAAAAATGATCCGAATATATATCAATATTTCCGTTATCCCGCCGAGATCTCCAACGGGAAGCTGAGCGACCCGTCGGGACAGAATTCCCCGCTGAGTCTCGCACCGTACGCCGCGAAGCCTCTGCCGTCGTTCGATCTGACGACTCCCGCCCTCGCGCCGATCAGGAGCATGCTCACCGAACTGGGAGGTCCCGACCACGTCTCGCTCGGGTTGAAGTGCGAAGTCTTATCCGCGGCCGCGTTCACCTCGAAAAAAGCAGGGTATTCGGTTCCGGGAATCTCGATCAGGCCGCGGCAGACGAACGGTGAGACCGCCGCGTTTCTCGACAACTTCGATGACGAACCGGACAGCGCTGGTCGGATCGAGGATCTCATCGGATCGCTGGGCGTGAAGGTGAACCTGCCGAACTTCCAGAACCAGGACGAGGAGGAGATCAAGCTCAGCCCCTCGATCGGGGAATCCCTTGCTACCGACCGCTACGTCAGGGTCAACAAATCGAACGACTCGACCATCGCTTACCGGATCAAGGTGAAAATCCCCATCATTGGCCTTGATTACGACGTGGCGAGTTACGTGGACATCAACGGGATCATGAAATCGTACATCGATATCGGGGATGAACCCGAATTCAACCTGGAGGCCATCCGGCGCCGGATGATGGAGGAAACCTCGGATGCCGATCTTCACGCGATCAGCTGGGAGGCCTCGCTCCTGCGGGAAAGCATCCGGAAAGGATACGATGCCGTTCCCGGAGTTCTGAAAGGCATGATCGACAAGACGGCGTTCGGCCCCTCGAAAATCCCGAAAGTTGTGGAGAAGGGCGGCGTTCTCAGATTCACCGCCGACGTCGAGTACCGGCCGCAAGGCCAGGGTGGGCCTGTGATCAGGCGAACGCTTGTCGCCGACAGGGAATTCAAGGTATCCGACGTTCAGCCTCCGGCCCCCGAGTATTCCTTCTTCGTCGCAAACTCCAACCTGCTGTTCGAGCAGGCGTCCGACAAATACCCGGGCGAGGGGAGCGGGATCGAGAATCCGATCGACTGGAGCGGCGGCGTGGCGACGATCTGCATCCACAATTTGTATAATGGCGAGTATAAATCCTGCTCCGGACTGACGGGCACGCCGGGCGACGATCCCGCCGCCGATTCCCTGTGCCAGGTGCCGGGCCAGATCCGTATCAATGCGAATGCGAAGATGTACGCCAATACCTTCCTGGGAACCACCGATGAACCGACGCTGACGGAATTCAACGCCCTCGCCATGGATAAATACGCATCGACGCATCCGAGGTTCAACCTGATCCCGACGCTTCAATGGAAGTCGCGGGCGACGAATCCCGACAGGCCCCATGAAATCGATTTCCCGGTTCTTCGCAACACGGATTTTTACAATCCGCCCCTCCTCCGGTCGGGAGTCAAATCCATGCTCACGATCCTCTCGTTCTGTGACGCCCTGAGCGCTCCGACCCTGTTGTACGGGAAAGGGCACTTTGAATACCCGCTCGGACTGCGGGCCGAGGCTCCCCTCGAATCGAAATACGCGAACATACTGATCAACGTCCAACCCCATGGCCAGGCGGGAAACCCGAAAGACATCACGAAAATCGAGATTTTTTACAGAAACAAGACGTCGGATTTCGGCCTTCCGGGGAAGCCGGCATACACGAGCGTCACCGACTGGGATCCGGGAAAGTGGGAGTGCATGCCCCCCAACCTGTTCAGCCTGCTCCAGTATGCGAAAAAGGCAACGCATTTCTACGAGAACGAGGCGCAATTCTGGGCCGATCTGAGCGTTCCGGTCGCGGACGGCGGGCGGTTGGCTCCCGACGGAAGCTTCGACTGCTCCGGCGTCACGTACATCATCGGTGACCTGACGATCTCGTCGCCCCTGAAAGTTTCGGGCAAGGGGATCGTCGTCGCGAGAGATAACATCTCCCTTTCCGCGAATGTCGAACGGGTCGGAAACGCCGTGTTCTCCCTGATCGCCAGACGGGGGGCGTTCCTGGTCGATGCTCCCTGCACCCTGATCCAGGCCGCCTGCTATTCGAATTATTCCCCGCAGAACGCGGCCGGGAATCCTCTCGTGATCGACGGAAATCTCGTTACCAACGAATTCAAGCGCCAGGACCTCAACAGTATCGAGGTGGTCTACAACAGCGCCGCCTGCCGCGTTTCCCCGTTGTCCGTTCAGCGCGATATTGGCAAATACGACCCGGAGCGGTATATTGTCAGCCTTGGAAAACGCTGGGCAAGGTTCGAATATGCGAAACGAAACTGACGGGACATCATCAGGAAGAGGCCGGAACGGGCTTTCTCTGCTCGAGGTTCTCATCGCTACGCTCGTCTTCATGCTTGCCGCCATTCCGATCTACCGCGCGATCACGATCGGCGCCACGAAGGAAATCGACTCGACGAAACTCTCGATGGCACGCAAAATTCTCGATTCCTTCCGGTCCGAGGTAATGAGCAGGCCTTTCAAGGAACTCTCAGAACAGAATCCCTCCAATAGCGAGACGTTCGTGAAAATGGAGGGCGGATACCCGGAAACGATCGACAAGGTCATGGAAATCCAGACGAAATACAAGGATTTCAAGCTCGAACCCGAAATTCGCTTCACAACACCGAACAAAACGATTCTCGAGTTCCGCGGGGTCGTGAAGTGGACGAATTCTGAAGGAATCGCCCGCCAAGAGGAAATCATTTTCCTGGCCGTGAAGCCATGACGAGGTTTCGACGCGCCCGCGGGTTCACCTTCATCGAACTTCTCATCGCCGCGCTCATCACGGGACTGCTGATATTCGGCGTGTTCAAGGTTCTTCTCGCCTCCCGCCACGCGGCCGGTCTCGCTGCAGCCAAGGGGGCGGCCAAGGACATGGCGGAAGTGATCCTCAAAGCGCTCGAGCGTGATATTTCAAACTCCCGCGCGACGGCGATCATGGCCGGCTCGGGCGGAACCCAGAAACCCGTGGTCGTCCGTTCATTCAAACAGTCTGGCAGTGGCTGGACGATGCTCGTGCCGGAAGGCGCCTCATCGAAACGGATCACCTACGCTCTGGACGGGAAAAAGCTCTCCCGCGCCGATGCGAGCGGAACGACCAGGCTTCTCTGCGAGTCGGTCGAAGACCTGCGCATCGCCGATCTGAGCGAAGGCCAGGTTGCCGTCGAACTGAAGATCGGGTTGATTCCCGATGGCATGAAGGTGCCCGTCATCCACCATCAGCGCCTGCTCATCACCATTCGCGAAGCCGTCGAAGCCGCTCTCGACCCCCGCTGGCGGAACACGAACGACGTTCTGAACCATTACTGACGGGGTCTTCCTCGCGGCTCATCTCCGACGAACGCGTAGAGAAGCTGATCGATGACCGTTCCGTCCTTGATGACGGCTCTTCGCATCCTGCCTTCCAGAAGATAGCCCGCTTTTTCGAGGACTCGTGCGGAAGCGGGATTCGTTGCAAAAGGCATGGCATAGATGCGAACGAGTCCGAACTGCCGCATCGCATACCCGGTGATCGCGGAAACGGCCTCCGTCACGATGCCCTTTCCCCAGAATGGCTCTCCCAACCAGTAGCCGAGTTCGGCCGACAGGCGCTCGATATCGGTACGAATGATGACCCCGATGCCGCCGACGGCCTCGTCCTCGACGCAGATTGCGAAGAGCGTTTCGGGCTTTTTGCTCATCGCCATTTCGATATAGGAAACGGCATGGTCGTGCGTGTACGGATGTGGGAAGCTGTCACGAAGCTTGGCCCATATGCGGCGATTATTCGCGTATCTGGCGAGCGATGGGGCGTCCTGGGGGCGCCATGGGCGGATCGTTGCGTGCGAAAGCCGGAGAAGCATGGCTGAATCCTTTCATGCGGTGCCCGGAGAAACCGGAAAGAAAAACCCCCGGGGTTGCCCCCGGGGGTCTTCAGAACGGGATTACTTGTTGGCGTTGGCCTTGAGAGCTTCGTATTCACCCTTGGCCTTGTTCATTTCGGAAGCCACCTTGGCGGCATCCTCCTGGCGGCCCTGGGCGAGCATCTCGCTATAGAGGCGATAGAGTTCCTGATACTTGGCATACGCGAGCTGGACTTCGGAGGCATAGGTTCCGACGCTCTCGGCATCGCCGGAGATCGTGACCTGCGCCGTGCTCTGGTCGCCGCTGACCGGGATCTCGGGACCGCCGGTGACGCCGCTGCCGATAGTCACGCTACCGGTGACGGCGGTGTCGCCGATCGGGTTGGAGCCGACGGGCAGGGCGATGGAGCCACCCTGGTCGGTCTTGTGGCCGAACAGCCCGGCGATCTTGTGGGCGGCCCAGTTCCCGACGAAGCCGCCAACCATACCGCCTATGATCGTTCCGAAGGGCGGGAAGATCGCGGAGCCCAGCATGGCGCCGAGGGTCGAACCGACGGACTGACCGGCCACGCCGATCCAGTCGATCTGCTTGAACGCCTGCTTGAGCGAGAAGCGGCCGTTCTTCAGATCGCCGGCGAGGTAGGAACCGACGGAACTGCCGACCACGGAGCCGAAGGTCGGGGCGAGAGCCGAGAGGAAGCCGCCGACAACCGGAACGGCGGAGAGGAAGGGCACGAAGAAGGAGCCGGCCGCGGCACCAGTGACGGAGCCGACGACGGAGCCGGCGAATTCGGCGGAGACGACGGTCTTGAGGGCCTTCTTCAGGCTGGGCTTTTCACCCTTCACGATCTGGGTCGCCAGGTCGACGCCGACGGTGATACCGGCGGTGACGAGGAGGTTCTTGGCGCTGAAGCCGGACTTGAGGCTGTCCTTCACGTTCTGGACGCCCTGACCGACCATGGCCTTACCGGTTTCGTAGCCGGCCTTGAACTTGCTGGAGGTGACTTCCTTGAAGCCGGGCTTGTCAGCCTTGGGGCTCTGGCCGGCCTGACCGGACTGGCCGGACTGGCCGGACTGGCCGGACTGACCGGACTGACCGCTCTGGCCGGACTGTTCGGAAGCCTGACCGGACTGACCGGACTGGCCACTCTGACCGGACTGCTCGGAAGCCTGGCCGGACTGACCGCTCTGGCCGCTCTGACCGGACTGCTCAGAAGCCTGGCCGGACTGACCGGACTGACCGCTCTGGCCGGACTGCTCAGAAGCCTGGCCGCTCTGACCGGACTGACCAGACTGACCGGACTGACCAGACTGACCGGACTGACCGGACTGTTCGGAGGCTTGGCCGGACTGGCCGCTCTGGCTGCTCTGACCGCTCTGCGCGGAGTCAGCATTGCCCTTGGCCGGGGGATTCTTGTGGAAAATCTTGGAGATGCGTTCCTTGGCACCCTTGAGGAGGTCGCCGATCTTGGAACCGACGCCCTTCACGCCCGTGCCGACCTTCTCGGCGCCGGTCTTGACGGTGTCGACGGTCTTGGTGCCGAACTCCTGGCCGCTGGTCTTGCCGGAGTTGAAGCTGTCCTTGATCTTGGAACCGTAGTCGTTGAGCTCGTTCTTGATCCAGCTGCCGCTGGTCTTGGTTCCGCTCTGGGCCGCGGCGACGGAGGACGTGTCGGCCTGGACGGTTCCGGCAGCGGGAGCCTGGGCGGCCGAACCGGCGTTCTGGGCGGCCGAGCCGGCGTTCTGAGCGACCGAGCCGGCGGTCTGGGCCGAGGCACCTGCGGTGGCGGACTGAGCCGCAGCACCCGCCTTGGCGGCCTGAGCCGCACTGCCCGCAGTGGCGGACTGGCCGGCCGAGGTGGCGGCGGCAGCGCCTTCACCGCCGAAGATCAGGCGGACGTACTGGCTCATGTCGAGAGCGACGGGCTGGCCATTGACATAGCGGACGTTATAGTTGACGACCTGGGTCCCCTGGCGCACCGATACCCACTGGCCGGGGGTGACGGAGACCTGCTGACCGCCGACGTTCACCTTGATGGCGTCGAAGGCCGCGAGGAGAGGCGCTTCAAGGGCGAAGCTGGCGATGAGAACAAGGCACATGACCTTGCTCAGCAATCTGAGAGTACTGTTCCTCATAGACTGACTCCTGAAAATAGATTCCCGATACCCTTGAGGACTTACCCGAACAAACCCTTAACCCTTACTACTACCGTGTAACCCATACCCGAAAGGCCATAGAACCTTGAGAACCCGGGGTGTACCCTTCACCCCTTGCGATTAATTATAACAGCCATTTGAAAAACCGCAATGATTCCGGATAAAAAAATCGCGGATTCCCGCTGCCGGCATCGAAAGAACTCTTGAAAACGTACTCATAAATCTACATACCACGATCCAGAATCCATTTCCCCTGAAATTGTTTCCCTGGCCGAACGCATCTGCGAAAAAGGCCGCCTGCATGCCTCTGCTTCGGGGTGCTGGACTTTTCCTGCATGGTATGTGTATAATTTCACAATCTCAAGGCGATGCGCTCGAGATGCCGGGGCGATCGATCCGCACAGGGAAAGGAAACCCAAGATGAAAGTGGAAACACGGACGCATGATGCGGTGATCGAAGGTCTCGTCGCCCGGGAGCGCATCTCCGACGAAACTGCGGAACTCATCTTTTCGCCGGCCTTCGACGAGGCGCGCGGGCGTCTGTTCGCCGCCGCCGACAGGGTACGGCACGAAACCGTCGGAGACGACGTCTACATCCGCGGAATCATCGAGTTCAGCAACCACTGCGGCTGTCGGTGCGACTACTGCGGCATATCGGCTCACAACCGCGACATCTTCAGATACCGCATGACCCGGGATGACATTCTCGCGACGGCCCGTGCAGCTCACCAGCTCGGCTTCCGCTCGCTGGTCCTTCAGTCCGGCGAAGACAAGAAATATACTTCAAAAGATATATGTAATATTATAGAATCTATCAAGACGGAACTCGGCATGGCCGTGACCCTGTCGATCGGCGAGTGGCCGAAAGAGGATTACGCCGCGTTCAGGACCGCCGGCGCCGACCGGTTTCTCCTCCGGATCGAAACGAGCGATCCGGCCCTCTTCGAACGGTATCACAAGGATTCGAAATGGGAGGACCGGCACAGGGCGCTGATGAACCTGAAAGAACTCGGCTACCAGGTTGGTTCCGGCGTTCTCATCGGCCTCCCCGGGCAGAATGGCCCCGGTCTCGCGCGGGACCTTGCGTATCTCGAGCGACTCCAGCCTGAAATGGTCGGAATCGGCCCGTTTCTGCCGCACCCGAAAACGCCTCTCGGAATTGCCCCCGCGGGCGAGATGAGACGGTGTCTCACGTTCCTTGCCCTCCTGCGCCTGTATCTCCCCGACTCCTTCCTGCCGGCGACGACCGCCATGGGCACGCTCGAACCGGAAGGCCGCCAGAAGGCGCTTCGGGCCGGCGCCAACGTCATCATGCCAAACGTCTCTCCGGTCTCGAACAGGCCGGGATACCAGATATACCCTGACAAGATCGGCCAGCATGACGATGCGGAAACCTGCCAGAGATGCATCGAGGATCTTGTTCTCGCCCTCGGCCGCACGCCGAACCTTGGTTTCGGGCATATCAAACGCACGATCTATTGACCGAGCTGCGTCCCTGCCTTGCGGAGAGATTCCTTGCCAATGGCCGGGCACCGGGTTATATCTTTCTTGGAGGATCCTTCGTATGATTGGAGTGAACTCCCCGGGATATGATCCCACGCCGGCACCGTCGGCCTCGCGCCCGGTCGGCGTGAAGCAACGCCCTGCCCAGGCTGCGAAGCTCGCAACGCAGGCCCAGCAGGAGGTTCGTCAGCGCAAGCCGCGGCCGCCCGAACGGCCAAAACCCGCCATCCCGTCAGACCTCGGACGCCGTATCGACGTCCGGGCCTGAGAGAATCGGCGGGTTCGAAGAGCCCCGTTCCGGAGCGTCAGTTGGCACCGGGGAGTTTCAGCCTGTACTCCACGGAGGGGGTCGAGTCGGCGTCGATCATCGCGCGGAGACGCATCAGTAGGCCGGGCACGCCCGAGCCGGCGTCGGCGAGTTCCGACAGGAGTTCGGGGAAGCTTTTCTTCGTTTTGCGTTTCACGAGCTTGGCCGTTTTCAAACCGGCGAGCTCCATCGCCTTCGCATAGGCGTCGTCCCTGTATCCGATGCCGTCCAGCAGACCGTTCTTGAGAGCCTGCGGGGCCGTGAAAATGCTTCCGTCGGCCAGTTTCGCAATTTCCTCGCGGGGCTTCTTGCGTGCGGCGCAGACGATATCGAGAAAGCGGTCGTAGAGACTGTCGACGAGCGACAGCAGCATCGCCCGCTCTTCTTCGGTCATTTCGCGGAAGGGGCTGAGAACGTCCTTTTTCGGGGTCCGGTCGGATTTGAGCGGAATATGCCGGTATCCGACCATCTGGGCCAGTTTTTCGAGATTGGCTGCCTGCATGATGACGCCGATACTCCCGACGATCGAGGTCGGGTGCGCCCAGATCTGGTCGGCCGCGCAGGCGACGTAGTAGCCGCCCGATGCTCCCATCATGCCGATCAGCGCCACGACGGGCTTTTTCGCATTCCGGATTTTGCCGAGATGATGATGGATGACGTCCGCCGCCGTGACTTCTCCCCCGGGGGAATCGATCTCGAGAAGGACGGCCTTGACCTCGTCGCGGTCGACCGCCGCCTTGACGTCCTTTTTCAGCTTTTCAACCATGTTCTGTTTGATCTCGAAGGGGAATTTCTCGTCTTCTTCACCGTCGCGGATGACGCCTTTAATCGTGATGAGAAGCACTTCGTCGCTTGCCGTTTCGTCACCCTCGACGTAGGTCACCTTGGGCTTTTTCTCCTTGCCGCCGCCCGCCATGGTTCCGAAAAGGTCGAACAGCCCTTGAGCCGATGCGGTGCCGCTCATCAGCAGAACGATCAGAAAAACGGAAAACGAACGTTTCATCGTAGCCTCCAGGAGTGTGTTTCTAGGAGAAGAGTCAGGTGCGCTGCCAATCCGGCTCGCCGTTCCCGTCGGGGCAACCGCGGTGGTGATATCGGCAACGCATGCAGAGCAGGCAAGGCCGGATCGGATCGAGAGAGACTTTCTGCGCTTTGTACAGCCACTTCGGATCGCGAAGGAGGGGACGCCCGAGGGCGACGAAGTCGGCATCTTCGTTCGCGAAAATCTTGAGAGCCAGGGCCGGATCGCCGATCTTGCCGACGACCGCGACGGGAATGTCGACCGCGCCTCTGATCTCGCGGGCATCAGAAACGAAAACGCCGGGAGGCGTCGACGGGCCGACGATGGCTTCGGGACCGTGAAGGGACGCATACATGCCGCCGGAAACATGGATCAGGTCGGCGCCGGAGCTTTGAAGGGCGCGGGCGAAGACGGTCGATTGTTTCAGCGTGAGCCCACCAGGCAGGTAATCGCGGGCCGACATGCGGTAGGAGATGATCAAGTCAGGATACGCCGCGCGGATCGAGCGTACGACCTCGAGCGGAAACCTGCTGAGGCCGTCGGCTTCGAGACGATACTCGTCGCGGCGCCGGTTCGTCAGGGGGGAGCAGAATTGATGAAGGAGATAGCCGTGAGCGCCGTGGAGTTCGATTCCGTCGAACCCCGCCTCGCTCGCCTTGCCGGCGGCTTCGGTGAAGGCGACGACGAGGCGCTTGATCTCCTCGCCCGACAGCGCTCGCGTCGGGTTGTTCAGCACGGGGCATGAGACGGCCGACGGTCCGACGACATATTGGCCCGCCGGGGGCGTCAGCGACTGTCGGCCGGCATGATGGAGCTGGAGAAACGCCGCAGCGCCGCGGCTTCGGATGGCATCGGCGATCTTCGCAAACCCGGCGACGCAGTCGGACGGCCAGGCAGCCAGTTCGCGCGACCAGCCACGCCCGAAGGGGAAAATCGCAGCGGCTTCGACGATGACTGCGCCCGCGCCGGTTCTGGCGATGTGGGTGTAGTATTTGAGAAGCGTGTCGGTGACGCGGCCTTCCTTGTCGGCATATTGCGTCGCCATCGGGGCTACAAGGAAGCGGTTGCTGAGTTTGAGGTGCCGCAACTGGGCAGGTTCAAATGCATCGAATGCCATGATCCCTACTATACCCCGCCGAACACCGAACTCACAACAGATATCGAAACGAACCCCGTCCGAGTGTGATTCCTGGAGCTCGACGGAACGACGCGGACCGTCGGATGGTGTTTCGAAACACCGTATTCTGTGGTATACTTCAATATCTATGGACTTTCAATCGCTGCCATCGGAAGCGGCTTGCGCGGGCGATTCTCCGACTCCCGACCTGAGTGCGCTCCCGGAATTTCCGCACCAGACGCCTCTGACGTTTTCCCATAAGTTTCTCGTCAGGCGCCTTCTCGAGGATGCCGGTGTCTCGTCGTCCGATTATGCGCTCTACAACCTCCTCGGCTGGTATAAAACCCTGCCGCCGATGGCCAGCCGGATCGGAAGTCTCCTCAGTCTTGCGGTCGAAGGACCTCGAGACCGGTATCTCTTCCTGGCGCCGGTCGGAAAGGGGCCGCTTCGCCCGGCGGTCGACCGGCTCATGGAATATATGAGCGGCGCCGGCCTTCCGTGCGAGTTGCGATACGTTCCGAAGTCCATTGCGAAGGAAATCGCCGCGGAGTTTCCCGACGCCCGCGTCGAGGCGCAGCGTGACGACTTCGATTACCTCTACGACCGGAAGGAACTGGCCGAACTCTCGGGGCGCCGGTTCCATCAGAAGAAGAACTTCGTGAACCGGCTCGAGGAAGAGGAAAAGCCGCAGGTAGAGATCTTCACGCCTTCCTGCGCCGCGGAAGTGACGGCGTTTCTCGACGAATGGTACAAAGGGTTCCAGGTGGATGACGAAAACGTCAGAATCGAAGCCTCCGCCATCCGAAGAATGCTTCCGCAGCTCGAAAAAATCTGCGCGATCGCTCTCGTGGCCAGGGTCGGCGGGCGGTTGGCCGGGTTCACCGTCGCATCTCCCATCCACCGCAACTGCTGGGTCGTCACGCTTGAGAAGGCGGACCGGCATGTGAAGGGGCTCTACCAGTATCTGAACTGGGCTCTTGCGAACAGGCTTCCGGCCGAGGTGACCGTGATCAATCGCGAGACGGACCTTGGCATCGAGGGACTGCGCACGGCGAAGCTGAGTTATCATCCGATCGGCTTCGAAGAGAAGTTCACCATCCGCTGCGGAAAACACGCGTAAGGTCTTCGGGAACGAGAGCAACGTGCCGATATTCCGAGTAAGGGATCGTTTTTCCGAATCGGAAGGGAGGCTCGCATGCGCAGATACATGAGAACGACGGCCGGTCTTTTCTTCCTGGCCGTCGTTGCGCTTCTGTTTTCCGGCTGCTCCGGTGAGAAGAACAACCCGATTGCCGTGGAAACATTCGGAGGAACGCCGGCAACCGAGGAGAGGATCATGATGGATCTTGACGCCCGCGGGTTCATCAACGGCGTATTCCATCCGGGGTCGGACATCGCAATCGATGCGATCAACTATCCCGTGAAATACACCGGCGACTGGCACATGATCAAGAACGACAACGTCGGGGGATACTACATCATCCGTTCGAGCACGCCCGGTGCGAGGGTCGACATCACCGCCTCTTGCACCCGCGCCGTGTTCGAGTTCTGGGACAACGAGTTTTATTCGAATCCCGGAAAGGTCCGGTTCGAAGTCGACGGCGCTCCTTCCGGCGAGTTCGATCTGAAAACCGGCCCCGTCGACGAAGGCGGCATCAACCACTGCCAGGTCATGACGGGAAAGACCGGACTTGCGACGGTCAGCATGGTGCTTTCCACCGGCACGGTCGTGATCAGCGGGTATCTGCTGCTGTATCCCTGACGCGAACAGGCCGTTTCAGGCTTTGTCGTTCCCGTGGTTGAGGTTGTTTCGGACGATCAGCAGGATGCCGGCAACGAGCAGTCCGGCCAGCAGATACCGCACGTTGGATCCGAGCCACTGCTCGGCGTAGGGGCCGAACTTGTATCCCGCCCAGATCGATATCGGGCAGGTCAGAATGGCGCGGATGAAGTCCCAGAACAGGAATTTCCAGTAACTGAACTTCATCGATCCGGTCATGAAATACGTCGTGGCGCGAACCCCGGCGAAAAAGCCGGCAAAAAAAACGGCCCTGGAACCGTATTTGTCGAAGAAGGTCCGGGACTTGATCAGCATCTTTTCCGAGAAAAGAATTCTGAACGGCCATCGACTCAGGATTGCCACCCCGAAATGACTTCCGAAGAAGTAGATCAGCGAATCTCCCATCATCAGGCCTACGAGGCTGACGAGGATCATCAGATTCAAATCCGCTCCGGTTTGGCTGACGACGTATCCGGCGGTAATGAAGGTGATCTCTTCCGGGACGGGGAGACCGACCCCGCAGAGAATGAGGACCAGAAAAACAGCCAGATAAGACCAGGCGGCAAAAAACGGTTCAAGCTGGGCGAACCAGTCCAAGGAACATACCTCGGCTTGTGCTGGAGTGATTCGACTATACCCCAAAATGATCTCTGCGTCCAACCACCCGGCCGGCACCTTTCTGAAAAGGGTTGCCGGGAATCGGCGGAAAAATCATCCGCTCCTCTGGCGCCGGGAATCCGACTGCGGTAGGATGATGGCCGCACCGGATGCGTCTGAACGCCGCCAAATTGTCGGCACAACGGCCGGCCGACGGTTGCGGATGAAGACGCACGCGCGGATGGGGAGACACCTTCAAGATATGCTGCAAACCCTGCGCCGATGGGGAGATGGTTTCAACGGCCTCTTCGAAGAATGGCTGTTCGCCTGCGTTTTCCTGTTCATGATCGCCGGATGGTATCTCGCCCCGCATTCCAGTCTTGCGGCCGGGCGCACGATGGTGCCCCTGCTGTTCGCCTTCATGACCTGGCTGACATCCCTGAAATGCAGTTGGCGCGAAATGGCGCGTATCGCGGCGCATCCGGGACCGGTTCTGGTTATTCTCACCCTGCTTCATCTCGGCGTGACGTTTTTCGGCTGGGGAATCGGCCGCCTGCTGTATCCCGGCCATGCCGACGTCATTGCCGGCTTCGTTCTGTGCGGTGCCATCCCCATCGGCGTGACATCGGCGATCTGGACGGGCCTGGCGGGCGGAAATGTCGCGTTAGCCCTGGCGGCGGTCACGTTCGATACCCTCCTGAGCCCCATCGTCGTTCCGGCGGTCATTCTGCTGTTTCTCGGGCAGAGTATCGAGCTGAATCTGACGGCCATCATGGTCGACCTGCTGAAGATGATCGTGGTTCCCTCCCTCATCGGGCTTACGATGCACGACCTTTCGGGCGGTTCCCTGTATCCCCGCGTCAAACCCTTCTTGGGCCCGTTTGCGAATGTCGCCCTGGGCCTGGTCGTCGCCATCAACGTTGCCACGACCCGCCAGACCATCGTGACCCTGGACATCAGCCTGGGCTTCCTGCTCGTGGTGATCCTTCTCGTCGTCTCGTTTGGATACTGGGCCGGTGCCTTCGTTCCGCGTAAACTCGGCTACGACGGGAAAACGGCGGCCGCCGTCGCCTACTCGGTCGGCATCCGCAATCTCAGCGCCGGCCTCGTCATCGCGCTCGGCCATTTCCCGACGCTGACGATCGTGCCGGTCGTCGTTTCGATGCTGTTCCAGCAACCGCTCGCGGCGCTCGTCAGGCCGCATATCGCAGAAAAAACGGGTGGGCCGACTGAATGAAGGCGCATCATTCATCTTTCCAGGAGTCGAACATGAATACGGTGAAAGAACAGAAACCCGAATGGAAGGTCATCGTGGATCTGCTTCGAGAGACGAATCCCTCCCTGCTGAACCGGCTTGGCCGGAAGATGATGAACTACCTGTTCAAGCGGAACGTTACGAAGGTCGAACAGTTGCTGCAGCGGCTCAACGTAACTCAGAGCGATTATCAGGCGGCGACGGGCACGTTCGACAACCAGCCCATGCCCCGCCTGAACTCGTCGCTGCTGGACGAGCTGATCGACGAGACGTTTATCATCGCCGAGCAGGAGCTCTCCGCGCAGGACATTTCGCGCATGATGAGCCTCTGGATGAAGCAGGAACAGTTCCGCTTCCTGTCGATGGCCGCCGAAAAACGCGACGTTTCGCTGGCGGAGATCAGCGAGGCGCTTCACCGGTACTGTCTCAAGCCTGGCGCGCAGAAGCATCTCTCGCGAGAGGAGCGCATCGGGATCCGGGTTGCGCTCGTGAGGCGCTTCTTCAGCGAGGATCTCGAATACATCAACACGCTGAAGCACTACGTCTCGGTCAACGATTTCGCGCACCTGATGACGCGCGTGATCGGGCCTTCGCAGGGTAACGGAAAACTGGGCGGAAAGGCCGCCGGCCTGTTCCGGGCGGCGAAGATCCTCATGGCGGCGAAGGCGCACAATATCGGTCTCCGCAACCTGTCCGTTCCGAAGACGTGGTATATCACCTCGGACGGCGTGCTCGATTTCCTGCATTACAACGCGCTCGAGGAAATGCCGACGATCAAATACCGCGACCCGGCCGAAATTCGGCAGGAATACGCCTACGTCGGCCAGATTTTCAAAAACTCAAGTCTGCCTCCGGAAATCATTTCTGGGTTGACGATGGCGCTCGAGGATTTCGGGGAAACACCGCTGATCGTTCGCTCTTCAAGTCTGCTCGAGGACACCAAGGGCTCCGCATTCGCAGGAAAATACAAGAGCCTGTTCGTCGCGAACCAGGGAACGAAGAAGGAACGCCTCGAAGCGCTGATGGACGCGATCGTAGAGGTATACGCCAGCACCTTCGGTCCTGACCCGATCGAGTATCGGCGCGAGCGAGGTCTGCTCGACTTCAACGAGGAAATGGGGATCATGATCCAGCAGGTCGTCGGCCGGCGGGTCGGCAACTACTGGTTCCCTGCCTTCGCCGGTGTCGCGTTCAGTTACAACGAGTTCCGCTGGTCGCCCCGCATCAGGCGCGAGGACGGGATCGTGCGGCTCGTCGCGGGCCTCGGCACCCGCGCGGTCGATCGCATGGGCGAGGATTTCCCGATGCTGATCTGTCCGGGCCAGCCGGGGTTGCGCGTGAATATTACACCTGATGCTATGTTACGCTACGCGCAGAAGAACATCGATGTGCTGAATCTCGAGACGAGCCGGTTCGAGACCATCAGTTTCGAGCAGGTCGTCCGCGATTTCGGGTCGGATGTCCCGATGCTGCCGTATCTGATCTCGATGTACGAAGAGGGGCAGTTGTACCCGCCGATCGGAAACCTGACGAATCTCAAGACCGGCACGCCGGTTCTGACGTTCGAAAACCTGCTCCGGAACACCCCGTTCCTCCAGGAGATCAAAGACATCCTCCGGATCCTGAAGGAGGCTCTCGGCTGGCCGGTCGATATCGAATTCGCCGCCGGTGAGGATCAGCACACCCTGTATCTGCTCCAGTGCCGACCTCAGTGCCAGGCCGACGGAAACGTCTCGATCCAGATGCCGAACGATGTCTTGCATGAAGACAGGCTGTTCACGGCGACCAGGCATGTCACGTCCGCCGTTCTGCACGGCATAGAGTATGTCGTGTACGTCGACCCCACCGGCTACGACGGCCTCGCGACGCTCGACGAGATGCTCGACGTCGGGCACCTGGTCAGCGAGCTGAACCAGCGGCTGCCCGAGCGGAAATTCATCCTGATGGGGCCTGGCCGCTGGGGCAGCAGGGGCGACGTGAAACTTGGCGTCAAGGTCGGATACAGCGACATCAACAACGCCGCCATGATGATCGAAATCGCCCGGCGCAAGCACGGTTACACACCTGACCTCTCCTTCGGAACGCATTTCTTCCAGGATCTCGTCGAGGCGAATATCCGATATCTCCCGCTATATCCAGACGAAAGCGGCAATCTCTTCAACGAGGAGTTTTTCCGAAACTCGCCGAACGCCTTGAAGCGGTTCGTGAGCAAGACCGTGACGAAAGTGCTCGACTCCGTCGTGCGCGTGATTCATGTTCCGGCGGTGGCGAACGGGGCTACGATGTCGGTCGTCATGGACGGCGACCATGACCGTGCGATGGCCTATTTCAACAGGCAGAACACCGTTCATGTCTGAGACAATGGAAGATTGAGACCTGGCTGACAAAAGCCCACTTCGCGCTGAGCCCGTCGAAGCTCGCGAGGCTCTCGCTCCCGGCATGTTCAGATCGAAAGGGAGGGGGAGCGTTCTTCAGACCCCGATAAGACGACGTTCGGCCGGAATGTTACCGGCCGAACGTGCGTGAACGGGGAAGAAATCAGCTTGCCGCCGCGGCCTCTTGCTCCTGCCGGGCCGCTTCGGCGGCCTTGCGATCCTTGAAGATCGGGTAGAGATACAGGGGCAGGGTCAGCAACGGCATGCCGAGAAGTCCGATGAGGCCCATTCCTGCGGTAAGGGCCATGGGGGCTGTCCAGAATATTTCGGGTCTGAGTTGGTCGCAGAAGGTCGGGAATGCAGTGGCGAGAGGCCCGGAGGAGAGGGTTCGCAGGATGAAATCGAGTTGATTGTGTTCGATCGGGATCGTGAAGAGGGCGATTCCCGCGAGGTAAACGACGGGGATGCCAAGGAAGCAGCTCCAGAGGACGAAGCGCTGGTAATCGAGCACGGAACGCCTGACTTCGGGCAGGGGTTTGCCGAACAGCTTCTTCAGCAGGAGGAGACCTGCCATCGCAAGAACGAAAATGGCGATCAGCTGCCGGCTCGGGTCGAATCCCCAGATCAGGATCGCCTGCAGGATGAACAGCATGGCGCCTGCCATCCGGGGATGGGGCAGCCGGGCGGCCTGGGCGATGAATCGCCCGTTGGTCCAGAGACCGCTGAAGATGAAGACGTTGGTGAGCATCAAGGGCAGATAGCCGAGCCAGGACAGGAGGGTACCTGGGAGGGGGCGCGGAATGCTGCCATCCTGCCCCGTCAGTGTCAACTGGCCCAGAACCGGTGTGACGAGAGCCGCAAGAAGAAGGGACCCTAGCAGGACTGTCAGGGTCTGCGAACTGGAGGCGGCCACGGCATCGTTTTCACGGCTCGGATCGTCTTCGATCTCCCGCGAGGAGACGCCGGCACGGAGACCGCCGAGGGTGGCGAAGAAGAGAACGATGACCAACGGTACGGCGCTGAAGATGAAGAGCCGTGTGGACAGCAGATACGTTGCGATCGTGCGGATTTCAGGTGTGATCGCCTGGGGAGACATGCTCCGGAGGGCTGGATGCCAGGCCAGCGTCAAAAACGCGCCGGTCGCCAGCAGGATCGTCGGAATCACCGATGCGAAGAAGCCGCTGAGCAGGCCGCGGCCCGTCGTTGCGGCGGATTGGCGTATCCACCAGATGCCGAAGCAGAGCAGGACGAATACCGTCATGGCGGTGATGTTGGCTCCCGGAGGAAGCAGAATACGCCACCAGTCATGGGCTTTCAGCGAATGAAAGTAACAGGTATATGCCAGCGGCGCTGCGGTGATGGAAATGCCGACGCCGGTGTAAATGCCGCGCTTGACCGCCTTCTCGTCGACCCACCAGGCAAAACAGAGCCAGGGCAGGAGATAGAGGGCCATGAAAACGATGATATGAAGCGACGAGATTTCAAAGCACATGGAACAGCCCTGCGCGGGGTTTTTGAATACCTGCGCCCATGAAGCCAGGATCATGGTCCACATGGTTCCGGTCACACCGAGGCAGATGAAGCCGCGTTCGACTTCGGCGACGTGCAGATCTTCCCTCAGCCATTGCGCCGTTTTCAGGGCATACCCGTTGAGTTGGGCGTCATGCCGCTGGCGATTCACCCAATGGACGCCGATCACGGCGATGAAGATGAATGGGATCGTCAGGTAGTTGAACGGAAAAAACGGGCTGCCGAACGGGAGGGAAAAAAGCTTGAAATACTGGGCTCCGGCGATGGCGGTATATCCGGCTGCGGCGAACATCGGCCGAAAGGGGCCAGCCGGTTGGCCATCCTGCAGCGTATTTTTGTGAACGAGCCTTGCCACGAGAACGTTCAGAATCAGGGCGATGGAACAACTCTGGACACCCGGTCGCGCGAGAGCAATGATGAGGGTGGACAGGGCGAGAATCAGGCCGGGCATGCCGCCGAAAAAAACCGTAACGATGTTCATTGTCCGACCTCCGGAAGGCTGCTCGAGGTTGCCGGTTCTTCGGTGTCCTTTGCCGGCGAAAGTTGTGTCGGGGATGCGCCATCCAAATGTGCGACCGGGAGTGCATCCGGAGTCGAAGGTGGTTCCGGGGACGCGGGTGACGGTTCCGGCGTTCCGTCGGGAATCACCGGTTCTGCCAGCGGAAGCGTATTGTCGATGATCAGAAGACCGCCGGAAGCGGCATCGGTGCGTTCCGGCCCGGCGGGAGCCGTCGGTTCGGAAGTGGCGGATGGCGCCTGATGCTCAGAATTGGAAGGAGGGGCCGGGGGAGCGGGTTCCGGTTCCGGAGCCGGGGAGGACGCCGGCGCTGGTGACGGCGTTGGCGGTTCGTGCGGCTGCGCGGGCGACGCAGGGTCCTGAGGCAGGACGCTAGCCGGCGTCGATACTGCCGTGGGAACGGAACCGGCGACGGATGAAGAGGCTACGGGTAACTCTTGCCCGGCTTGGGGGAAGCGGGGAGGATGGGGCCGGGATGCGGACGGCCGGGCCGTCAGTGCGGGAAGGGCCGGCGAGACGGTGACCTGGAAATCGATCGTATAATAGATCATGAGAATGACTGCGGCCAGGAGATAGACCTGGAAAAATCCCCCGAAACCGGGTTTTTCGCCGCCTGCGGGCGATGGCGACTGGCTCATGACGACTCCTTTCAGATCCTGGTGGGCGCTGGGCCGCAAATTTCGCGCGGCGATTCCGTCGGTCATCTTATCAATACCCCCAACCGCTGTCAAAAGAAGTCTTCGGGATGCATGCATGTGATCTCATTCTGGGCGGCGTTGCCGGGGTGAACAAAATCTGAGTTAGAGTCCATGGATGTGGTGTATGAGGGCTTCTGAAATACAGCCCTAAAAAGA